>ENA-OWNT01002661-OWNT01002661.1-seawater-metagenome-genome-assembly--contig:-NODE-2661-length-18189-cov-5.931371_pt1 | contig 18189 bp, 14 predicted proteins | sample MGYA00238136_ERZ651165 | MGnify/ENA primary metagenome ERZ651165 (study PRJEB26861, sample SAMN08777766) | seawater metagenome | isolation source: coastal seawater | place: USA: Florida | collected...
ACTGCGACACCCTCACGACCTTCACGGACGACGGCGGCGAGCTGATCGACAGCGACAGCGACACGGTCATCGCTTGCCTTGACTGCGACGACGGGGACGGCGCGAACTTCCCGGGCAACCCCGAGATCTGCGACGGCGAGGACAACGACTGCAACGGGCTGGACGACATGGACAATCCGGGCGTCGGCGGTCAGGAGACGGACGACGACAACGACGGCCAGTCCGAGTGCGGGGGCGACTGCAACGACAACGAAGAGGACGCATACACCGGCGGCACCGAGGAGTGCGACCAGCTCGACAACGACTGCGACGGCACCACGGACGAAGGCTTCGACGGCGACGGCGACGGCGCGCTCGACGACGACGCGTGCGAGGACTCGGGGATCCCCGAGGCGCAGCTCGACTGCGACGACTTCGACGCAGCCGTGTTCCCGGGCGCCACGGAGCTCTGCAACGGCGAGGACGACGACTGCGACGAGACGATCGACACCGCGCTGGCCTGCGAGGCGGACGCGCTCACCGCTGGCTTCACCTGCACGTTCCTGGACACCTTCACGGTGACCAACCCGCCGCCTGATGACTTCGACGAAGGCAGCTACCTCTTCTGCACGACCCCCGCCACCCACGGGGACGCCATGACTGCGTGCGGAGGTCTCGGGTACTCCCTGGCGGTGCTGGACCAGATGGGCGACACCGGCATCACCGGCGCGGGCGCGTCCGGCGCGACCGAGTGGTGGCTCTCCGCGACCGATCCGCAGGGCACCGGCACGTACGACTGGACCCCGGGCGACCCGGTGGGAATGGGTCCCTGGGCCACGGGGTCACCGCCCAACACCCCCAACCAGTGCATGCTGCTGCGCACTGGCCTGACGACCGGTCCTCCCTTCGAGGAGTGGGACATCCAGGACTGCAGCACGCCGACGGCGTTCATCTGCGAGGCGGTTTGGCCCTTCGAGTAGCCCTCCTCGCGCTCCTGCTGCTGCCCGGCTGCACCCTGTGCTGGCCCCGGGGCGGCTCCATGCAGGAGTGCCTCGTGTCCGACGACGACGACGCCACCAGCGACGACGACGACGCGTCCGGCGATGACGACGACGCGTCCGGCGACGACGACGACAGCACCGACGCGGACGGGATGATCGCGATCCCGGCCGGCACCGTGGAGATGGGCTGCCAGGAGGACCTGCTGCCCTCCGCCTGGACGTGCGACGACGAGGAGCTCCCGCCGCGCACGGTCACCATCAGCGCCTTCCGGATCGACGCGTTCGAGGTCACGAACGCCGACTTCGTCACCTTCCTGAACGACCATGGAAACGACTGCGGCGAGGCCCCGTGCATGGGCGGCTTCTCCGAGCCGGAGGTCTTCGAGCAGGCCGGGACCTGGATGGTCCGGGAGGGCGACGAGACGCTGCCGGCGGTGGAGCTCACCTGGCACGGCGCCTCCGCCTACTGCGACTGGGCCGGCAAGCGCCTGCCCACCGAGGCGGAGTGGGAGCGCGCGGCCCGGGGCGACACCGTGGAGCGCTACGCCTGGGGAGCCGCCGATCCCACCTGCAAGTACCTGATCTGGAGCGGCGGCTGCGGCGAAGGCCGCCCCTGGGCCGTGGACGACGGGTACCGGAGCGCCGGCCGCTCGCCCTTCGGCGTCTGGGACATGGGCGGCAACGTCTGGGAGTACGTGCAGGACCGGTACGCGAGCGACTACTACGAGTGGGGCCCCACCGAGGACCCGCAGGGCCCGGTCACCGGGGACGACCGCGTCGTGCGCGGCGGCGGCTGGGAGAGCAACGACGTCGCCATCCAGGTGTGGACCCGGTGGGGGCGCTACGACTACATCGGGAACGACTCGGTCGGCTTCCGCTGTGCGGCCGATTAGCAAGGCCCCTCGGGGCCGCGCAGCGAGCGAAGTCGAAACAGGTCGTGCCGAAGGCGAGCGGCGCGACGGACGCCCGGGGAGGAGATCAGGGCGTCTTCCGGCTTCACTCGCTTTCCCGAATTCTCGCCTTCCCGGTCATCCCCCAAATCCCCAAATCCCCAAATCCCGGCCACCAGACCGGTCGGCTCGATGCTTCCGTGCTTCCAGCATTCCGTGCTTCATGAACCCAGCCTGGGCAGGACCACCGAGCGCTGTCGCAGTTCAGCACCCTGCCTAGAAGTCGAACAGCCCGCCGGCGCCGCTCGTGTCGGGCCCCTGGGTCTCGACCACCGCGCCGTTCTCGACCACGTAGGACTTGCCCGTCTCGACCTTCTTGGCCTTGCCGTCCACGCACAGGTAGGCGCCCTTGTTGATGTCCTCGATGTCGTAGTTGCGCCAGGTGTTCGTGGCCACCTCGCTGTGCAGGCCGATGATGCACTGGTCGTTGTCCGACACGAGGATCGCGAGCGTCTTGTCCCCGCCGTTCTTCAGGTTGAAGAAGCCGCGCTCGCCGACGTTGAGCATGTCGCAGCCGGAGGCGACCAGGAGGCTCGCGGCGGCGAGCAGTCCGAGAGACAGGGTCCAGATTCGGGTCACGATGCGTCCTCCACCCCAGCGGGGGCACCGAGTCTACCCCGCCGCACCCAGGGCGGATCGGATCGCTTCGACCCGCTTGCGATTGGCCCCCAGGTCGCCGTAGCCCACCCGGGAGGCGCTCCGCACGTGGACGACCCCGGCGTCGGCGTCCACCTGGAACTCCACGTCGTCCTTCCAGCGAAAGATCGCGGTGGTGAACACTGCGTGCAGGTAGTCGTCCTCCACCGTCGTGATCCGGGTGCGCGGCATGGCCTCGACGACGGCCTTGACCCGCCCCAGCGCCTCCTCGATCGGGCCCGGGACGCGGAGGGGCGCGATGTGATGCACCGGATCGGAGGCGTCGGCGAGGCTCGAGACGCAGTTGGGCGAGGACGGAGGGGGCTTCAAGCGGGGCGAGAACGCCATGGAACGGCTCCGGGGATCGTGGGGGCGCGCATCGTCCGGGCTGGCGTGGACCCAGTCAAGGACACACCCTCTGGGCTATCCTCACCCGGCTGGGAGAGCCCTCGTTGCCCGTTCGCCCCGACCATCTCGAGGAAGAGGACTTCCCGGTCCCCTTCGGTCGCTACACGCTGCTCGGCCTGCTCGGAGAGGGCGGGATGGCACGCGTGTTCGAGGCGGAGCTGCGCGGGCCCCAGGGTTTCCGAAAGCGCGCGGCGCTCAAGGTCATCCGCCTGGGCATCGGCGGCAACGAGGAGCGCCTCCGCAAGGGCCTGATCAAGGAGGCGCGCCTCGGCGGGCTCCTGCACCACCCCAACGTGGTCGAGACGTACGACTTCGGCGAGACGGAGGGGCAGGCCTGGATCGCGATGGAGATCGTGCGCGGCCTGGGCCTGGACGAGCTCCTGATGGACCGGCGGCCCCTGCCGGCCGCGATCGCCATGGAGATCGCCGCGCAGATCTGCCAGGGCCTGGAGCACGCCCACGAGCTCGTCGTGGACGGAGTCTCCGCGCCGCTGGTGCACCGGGACCTGAAGCCGTCCAACGTCATGATCGCCAACGCCGGCCTGGTGAAGGTCCTGGACTTCGGCATCGCCAAGGCCACACACCTGCACGGCAACACGACCGAGACGGGGATGACGAAGGGCACGCCGGCCTACATGTCGCCGGAGCAGGCGGCGGGGGATCCGGTGGACGCGCGGTCCGACATCTTCGCCGCCGGGGCGATCGTGTACGAGCTGCTCACGGGCCGCCGGTTCTTCCAGGGCGAGACGGTCTACTCGATCATGCTGCAGGTCGTGCGGGTCGACGAGATCGCCGCGGACCCGGACACCTTCGTGGACGCCGAGGCGGCGGTGCCGGGCATCGCCGACGTGCTCCGGCGCTGCCTCGTGCGCGACCGGGACCTGCGCTGGAGCGGCGCCCGCGAGCTCGAGCGGGCTCTGCGCGCCCTGCAGGGTCGCATCCCGGCGCCGGGTCCGATCCGCGACTGGCTCGAGGACCGAGCGGCCTCCCACAAGATGGCCACCGAGGATCTCCAGGCGCTGAGCCTGGACGATGCTCCCGCCCAGAGCCCCAAGGGAGCTGCCATCCTCGGCCCGACGCTGCCCCTGTCGGGCTCGGTGCGCGCGGACCCGTCGGGCATGCAGCAGATCGCCTCGGCGCAGGCTCGGCCGGCCCCGATCCCGCCGATCCCCCGGACGCCGTCCATCACCGCCGCGCTGCCCACGACCCGGCCCATGGACGTCACCGGCGGCGCGACGCTGCAGCGACAGGGCGCGGTGCGGGACGATCGCAAGCCCAAGGGCACCTGGCTGATCGCCCTGGGGCTGTTCCTGGCGGTGGGGCTCATCGGGCTCTTGCTGCGGCCCGCTCCCTCACCCCCTGTCGAGCCCGAGACCGTGGCCCCCGTGGCCGCGAACGACGCCCCCGACGAACCGATCACCTTCGAGGCGCCCGCACCGACGCCCGAGCCGGCCCCGACACCGGCTCCGGAGCCCACGCCGGCGCCGCGCGTCGAGCCCACCCCGGCCCCTGAGCCGACACCCCGGGCCGTCGAGCCGACGCCTGCACCTCGGCCGGATCCCACCCCCGCGGCGGTCACAAAGGCGCGACTGCGTCACTCCCCGCCCCGGTCCGCGGTGCTTGGCGCCCCGAACCGGATCGCCGTCGTGGTGGAGCACGGCGACTGCACGCCAGCGGTCATGTACGGCCCCTGGTCCGCCGGCGACGGCGACCTCCGCGCGCAGGTCATGGCCGGACTCGGGGGGGGCAGCTACGAGACGGAGCTCTTCATCCCGTATGCTGCCGAGTGGCGGCGGGGCTTCCGGTACTCGATCCGCTGCGGCAAGGGTGACGCGGTCGCCCGCTGGCCACGGAGCGGCGCCCACAAGGTGGACGCCCTGGCGCGCTGACCCGGGAGGACCCGTGCCTCGTTCGATCTGTCTGGCCTTCCTCACGCTGCTGCTCGCGGGCCCCTTCGTGGTGAGCACCGCGCAGGCGCGCCCCAGCGCCGAAGACTCCATGCGCGCCGGCCAGATCCAGGTCCAGGCGAAAGAAGCCTGGGAAGCCGGCAAGGACAGTGAGGCCCTGCGCCTCGCGAGCCGCGCCATCTCCCTCGATCCCGGCGCCACCACCTGGCTCGCCCAGCAGATCCGCGTCGAGGTCCTGGAGGAGCAGGGCAAGCTCGAAGAGGCCATGACCCACGTCCGCACCTACCTGCGGATCGACGGCCTGTTCCCCGAGCACGAGGCCTGGGGCGAGGAAGCGAAGGAGCGCATCGGCGAGAAGCTCGCGACGATCAACGCGGCGCTCGCCCAGCGCCGCGCGCGCACCGGCGCGGGGGCCGGGATGGCCATCGGCGGCGCCATCCCGCTGGCCATCGGCATCGGCTGGCTGGGGAACTACGGCAGCAAGACGGGCCAGGGGCTCCCGGCCGAGGACTACGCCGGCTTCCTGGACGGCGGCGCAGTGATGGTCGGCATCGGCGGCGTGCTCGAAGGCGTGGGCATCGCGCTGATCGCGAGCGGCGCCACGAAGCCGGCGGTGGCGTCGCGCCCACGGATCGCCCCGACGCTGGCGGCGTCCCCGGGCAAGGACGGGCGCTGGTCGCTGGGACTCACCGGCCGGTGGTGATCTGCAGGGAGCTGCTGCTCGTCGCGGCGGTCGTGCTCCTGCTCCCTGGCTGCGATCTGTGCTGGCCACGTGGCGGCAGCCTCCAGGAGTGCCGGGATCCGGCGGACGACGACGACGTCGCAGACGACGACGACGCGACCGGGGACGACGACGACTCGGGCGACGACGACGACTCGGGCGACGACGACGACTCCACTCCCCATCCGTGCGACGTGGGACCCTTCGGAACGCCCACGCTCGACGACGCCGGGTACAGCATGACCTGCGTCCGGGAGGGCACGTTCTGGATGGGCAGCCCCCCGGGCGAGGACGGGCGCGGCCCGGACGAAGACCAGCACCGCGTGGAGCTCACCCGGCCCTTCCTGCTCGGCACCACGGAGGTCACCCAGAGCCTCTTCGAGACGATCTGGGGCACGAGCGCGTGGGACTGCATCTATGGATGCTCGGACACCCACCCGGCGTACTCGATCAGCTGGCTCATGGCTGCCGAGTGGCTCAACCTGCTCAGCACCGAGGACGGACTGACCCCGGCCTACACCTTCATCGACGGCGGGCTCGACGCCACCTGGGATCCCACCGCCGACGGCTACCGCCTGCCCACCGAGGCGGAGTGGGAGTACGCCGCCCGGGCGGACGAACCGTACGTGTACTCCGGGTCGGACGAGTGGACGGACGTGGCCTGGTGCGGCGGCGCCGCCGATCCTCCCTACGAGGCCCGTTCGGTTGGCGAGAAGGCCGCGAACGCCTGGGGCTTCGTGGACCTGTCGGGCAACGTCGCGGAGTGGACCTGGGACGTGTACGGCGACTACCCCACCGACTCCCTCACGGTGGATCCGACCGGCGCCGCGCCGAACGGCTACCAGCGCACCCACCGCGGGGGCGCCTTCCCGTTCACGAGCCCGCTGATGTGCCGCGTCGCTCGACGGTCGAACAACCTCGCGGCCGACACGAACTGGAACCGCGGCTTCCGCATCGCGCGCTCCCTGCGCTGACCCGACTCCCGGCTCTGCCGTCTTCAAGAACGGGTCGATTCGACCGATAGGTCCGGGGCAGAGGGAAATGCACAGCGTCCATGCCCGACCGCCGCGATCCTGAGTCCGTCGAGCCGCCCCGGCTCGGCCCGCGCTACGCCGTCCTCGGTCCCCTGGGAGCCGGATCCGGCGGTGCCGTCTGGCGCGTGGCGGACCGTCTCCGCGACGAGACGGTCGCGGTGAAGCTCCTGCCGCCCGGCGACGGGACCCGGGAGTTCGAGCTTCTCGCCCGCCTCCAGCACCCCGGCACCGTACGCGTCCTCGACAACGGCTACGCCACGAACGGGCAGCCCTGGTTCTCCATGGAGCTGTGCAGCGGCACCCCGCTGGGTGTCGCGGTCGCGCCCTGTCCGCCGGGCCGCGTCGCCGAGCTGCTGGCGCGCCTGCTCGAGGCGGTGGGCTTCGTGCACGACCGGGGCTGGGTGCACGGCGACCTGAAGCCGGACAACGTGCTGGCAGACGCAGATGCAGCGCGCATCACCCTCCTGGACTTCGGGCTCGCGATGGCGACGGACGGCGCGACCGAGCTGCGCGGCACCCCGGGGTACATCGCCCCCGAGGTGCTCGACGGCGCGACGGGCGTGTCCATCCGCTCCGACCTGTACGCCGTCGGCGTGATGGGCCACGCCGCGCTGACCGGGCGGCTCCCCTTCCCTGCAGAGAGCGTCTCCCCGGGTCTCGCCGCGGACGCGTCGGTGGACGTGCCCGCCCCCCTGGTGGACGTGCTCTCGAGCCTGCTCCGGCACGACCCGGATCTGCGCCCGGCCAGCGCGCGCGAGGCCGTCGCCGCTCTGGAAGCGGCCATGGGGATCACGCTCCGTGACCCCTGCGACGCCGTGGCGCGCATCGCGCCCACCGACCCCATCGGACGGGACGACGCGCTCCAGAGCCTGACCCGTGCGCTCGCCGCCGGGCAACGCGCGATCGTGCACGGCGGACCCGGCGCCGGGCTCTCCTTCCTGCTGCGGGCCGTCCGCGGTCGCTTGCGCTCCGCTGGGCGCTCGGCGCAGATCGTCGACCTCTCCGGCTCCGCTGACGCTGCCTGGCGCGCCCTCGAGCTCGCTGTGCACGCCGCCGGCGGTTCCCTCCCCGAGCGACCCGCCGCCCGGCCGGATGAGACCGCCGCGGCCTCGCGACAGCGCCTCGCCGTGCACCGGGTCCGCTGCGTGCACGCCGTGCGGACGGCGGCCGAGACCTCTGACGCCGCCTGGCTCATCGACTGCCCGGACCCCGATCCCCTCGCCGCGCGCGTCCTGTTCGAGGCGCTCGCGGGCTGCGACCTCCCCGTGGCGGTGGCCACCGGGAGCGCGCACCTGGAGGAGGTGGCCGGCGCGATCAGCGGCCACGACATCCTGCGGGTGCTCCTCCCGCCCTGGTCGCCGCGCCACGTGGCCGCCTGGCTCGACCACGCCCTGGGTCGGATCCGCGACGGTGATCGCCTCAGCCAGCGGCTCGTCGAAGCCAGCGGAGGCGCTCCCGGCCGGGTCCTCGGCGACGTCGAGGCGCTGCTGCGCGACGGCGCTGTGTTCAGCACCGACGCCGCCTGGGAGTGGAACCCGGCGGCGGTCGAAGACGTATTCGCCCAGGATCTGGACGCCACGGTCCGCGAGGAGGGCGACCCCGCCGAGCAGGCCGCCGAGCTGGCCTCCATCCTCCAGGGCGCCATCGCGCGCGGGGAGCTGCGCTCCGGCCGACGGCTGGCCGACCGCGCCCTCGAGCAGATGACGACCACCCGGGCCACGGTCCTCGCTCCCCTGTGGCGCATCCGGGGACGCATCGCCGCCCTCCTGGGAGAGCACGCCGACGCCGCGACCTGGTTCCGCCGCCACCGGGAGTCGGGCGTCGCCCAGGCCACCGAGCGGGCGCGGGCCGCCCTGGACGAGATCCGGGCCCACCAGGAAGCCGGGGCCTTCCCGGAGGCCCTCGAGGTGCTCGACGCCGAAGCCTCCAGCATTGCCCGGGCCGGGGATCTCGAGCTGCACTTCACGGCGGCGCAGCTGCGGGCCGTCACGCTGATGCGCCTGGGCCGCTACGACGACGCCCGCACGGTGGCCGAGGCGTGGCTCCGGGACCTGGGCCCCACGAGCTCCGGCCACTGGCGCGTGGCCTTCGAGGTCAACCTCGCGAACTGCGACTGGCACCAGGGGCGACACGCTGCCGCGGCCGAGCGGTGCGCGCGCGTGCTCGACCAGATCCCCGAGGGCGAGGCCGCCCTGCGGGCCACCCTCCTCACCACCCAGGGGACCGCGCTGAAGCGCCAGGGGGAGCTCGACGCCGCCGCCGCCTGCTTCGAAGAGGCGGGGCCGCTGTACGAGTCGGTCGAGGATCTGCTCAACGCCGCGCGGGTCCTCAACAACCTCGGGGTGCTGCGCTACATGCAGGGCGACTGGCTGGCCGCCATCGCCGCCTTCGACCGCTTCCGCGACCTCGTCCAGCGGCTGGGCAACGTCGGCGAGACCGGCTCGGCCCTCAACAACCTCGGGTCGCTGTACCGGGACACGGGCCAGCTGCGGCGGGCCGAACAGCGGCTGGAGGAGGCCCTGACCCTCGCGCGCCGCCATGGACTCGCGCGGCTCGAGCCCATGGTCCTCGGCAACCTCGCGGAGACCGCGGCCGTCGGCGGGAACGCGCAGCGCGCCGAGGAGCTCTACGCCGAGACCATCGCGGTCAGCCTGCGGCGCGGCATCGTCGACGAGCAGATCGAGGCGTGGCGGCGGCTCGCCCAGCTGCGGCTCGACAACCGCGACCTCGAGTCCGCGTCCACCGCGATCGCCCGGGGCCGCCCCCTGGCCGAGGAGGCCGGATCCACCCACGAGCTGACCCTCCTGCAGGGCCTCGCGGGCATCGGCCGGATGCGGATGGGCGAGGAGGAGCGGGGAGCCGGGGAGGCCGAGGCCGCCGTGGTCGCGCTCGTAGCCGAGGGGGACGAGCTCGAGGCCGCGCGCATGCGGCTCCGGATCGCCGAGGTCCTCGCGGATCTCGACCGGTACAACGACGCCGCCGATCTGCTCGACGCCTGCGAGGCGTCCTTCCGCAGCGTCTCCGCCCGTCCCGAGATCCAGCGCCTCGAGTCCCTGCGCCAGTTCGTGGTGGCCGCCACGCGCAACCAGTTCGACCAGCTCGCCAGCCACTACGCGGCGCTGCAGGAGCTGACGCTCGCGCTGTCGCAGGAGATGGACCTGTCGGCGCTGCTCGAGCTGATCCTGGATCGGACGCTCGAGCTGGTCGGCTTCGAGCGCGGCTACGTCCTGCTGATGGACGGCTCCGGCGAGCCGGCGCTGAAGGCCTCGCGGCTCCTGACGACCGAGGAGATCGCGAAGGACGTCACGGGCCCGTCGAGCTCGGTCACCAAGCAGGTCATCCAGACCCGGCGCCCGCTCGTCGCCCTGGACATCGACGACGACGACTCCCTCGGAAAGACCGCGTCCATCACCGCCGCCCGCCTGCGCTCCGTCATCTGCGTACCCATCCTGCGCGGGGACATGCTGCACGGGGTCATCTACGTCGACTCCCGCTCGGCCCTCGGGGGCTCGGCCGACGAGCGTGCCGCCCTGCTCACCGCCTGCGCCGACGCCGCGTCCGTCGCCATCGAGAACGCGCGGCTCGTCGAGGCGCTGAAGCGCAAGAACGACTCCCTGGCGATCCTCGCCCACGAGCTCCGCACCCCGCTGCACGCGATGATCGGCCTCGCCACGTCCCTTCTGGACGGCAGCGCGGGCGAAGGCCAGGCCCTCCCCGTCGCCACCCAGATCAAGGCCCAGGGGCGGCGGATGTCGACGATGATCAACCAGGTGCTGTCCGTGGCCCGGATGGAGGCCGACAAGGCGTCGTGGCGCCGGGAGCGGGTCGACCCGCTGGAGCTGGTGGTCGCCGCGCGCGACACGCTCTTCCCCATGGCGTCCCAGGCCGGCGTCACGCTGGACGCGGACGTGACGGACGACGCGCCGGAGCTCATCGGGGACCCCGACCGGCTCGTCCAGGTGCTCGTCAACCTGCTCGGGAACGCGGTGAAGTTCAGCCCCACCGGCGGCCGGGCCCGCGTGCACGCCGAAGCCGCGGAGGACGGCGCGCTGCTGATCGTCGTCGAGGACGACGGCCCCGGCATCCCCGCCGAGCGCCTCGCAGCGATCTTCGAACCCTTCCAGCAGGCCGGAGACCCCTCCATGCGCCGGCTGGGCGTCGGCCTCGGCCTCGCCATCAGCCGCCAGATCGTCCTCGAGCACGACGGCACCCTGACCGCCTCCAACCGCCCGGAGGGCGGCGCCCGGTTCGAGCTCCGCTTCCCCAGCGCCGACGTGGCCGAGAAGTCCGAGTGGGCAGTCGACACCGACAAGCTCCGGCGGGACTGGGCATGAGCCGCATCACCAGCACCCGCGCCGTGCGCCCCCCCGCGCTCGATCGCGAGGTCGAGTCCTTCCTGTCGGCGCCGTCTCCGGCCATGGCGGACCTCCGGCAGCGGTTCCTGAAGGTCGCCCCGACCTCGGTCCCGGTGCTCGTCACCGGGGAGAGCGGGACGGGCAAGGAGGTGCTCGCCCGGGCCATCCACGCCCACAGCAAGCGGAGCCGCGAGCCGTTCGTGGCCGTGAACTGCGCAGCGCTCCCCCGGGAGCTCATCGAGACCGAGCTGTTCGGCCACGAGCGCGGCGCGTTCACCGGCGCCACGTCGCGCCGCATCGGCAAGTTCGAGGCCGCCGGCGCCGGGACGCTCCTCCTCGACGAGGTGGGCGAGCTGCCGCTCGACGTGCAGGCGAAGCTGCTGCGGGCCGTCCAGGAGCGGGTGTTCGAGCCGATCGGGACGAACCGCCAGGTGCGCTTCGAGGCCCGGCTGATCACGGCCACCTCGCGCAACCTGCGGGAGGCAATCCAGCTCGCCAACTTCCGCCTCGATCTCTACTACCGCATCGCCGTCGTCACGCTGTCCACCGTCCCGCTGCGGCGCCGGACCGAGGACCTGCCGTCCATCGCCCACTCGCTGCTGACCCGGCACGCGGAGCGGGAAGGCGTGCCGGTCAAGCGCGTCGCCTCGGCGGTCATCCAGCAGCTGGCGAGCTATCCCTGGCCGGGCAACATCCGCGAGCTCGACAACGTCCTCATCGCGGCGGCCATCACCAGCGACGAGGACACGATCGCGCGGATCGAGCTGCCCGCGGTGCCTCTCCGGGCGCCGGACCTGGGCACCACGGGGGGGCCGCTGTTCCGGCTCCCCACCCGCGCCGACGACATCCGCACGCTCGCCGAGTACGAGCAGATCCTGCTGGAGGCCGCCCTCCAGGCCGCCGACGGCAACGTGAGCGACGCCGCCCGCCGCCTCGGCATCGGCCGCGCGACGCTCCGCCGCAAGCTGACGAAGGGAGAGGGTTCGTGAACCACCAGGCCATGACGGTGCTGCCGAAGGACCTCAGCCACGAGCCCCTGAGCGGGGAGATCGACGGGCTCGACGAGCCGATCCGCGTGCTCGTGACGGACGACGAGGCCCTCAACCGCCGACTCCTGCGCCGGTACCTCGAGCGCGCCGAGATGGAGGTGCTCGAAGCCGTGGACGGCTCGGACGCCCTGGAGCAGCTCGAGGCCCTCGACGGGGCCGTGGACGTCGTGATCCTCGACCTCCTCATGCCCGGTCTCCGGGGCGAGGAGGTGCTGGAGCGCATGCGCACGGACCCGCGCTACCGCCGGCTGCCGGTGCTCGTGGCGTCGAACCTCTCGTCCATGTCGGCGCAGGAGGATCTGCTGGCCCGGGGCGCGTCGGACTACCTGCACAAGCCCGTCCGCTCCCGGGAGCTCGTGGCCCGGGTGCGCAGCCTGGCGCGGCTCAAGCGCGGAATGGACGAGCTCGACGACGCCGGGGACGTGCTGATGACCCTCGCCCGGAGCGTCGAGGCGAAGGACTCGGCCCTCGACGGCCACTGCGAGCGGCTGTCCCTCCTCAGCATGGAGCTCGGCAAGACGATCGGGCTGAGCCGGCGCGAGCTGGTCGCCCTGCACCGGGGCGGCGTGCTGCACGACATCGGCAAGGTGGGGATCCCGGACGCGGTGCTCTTCAAGCGCGGCAAGCTCGACGGCGCCGAGTGGGAGGTCATGAAGCAGCACCCGGTGATCGGCGACCAGATCATCGCGCCGCTCCGCTCCATGCGGGACGTGCGGCCCATCGTCCGGCACCACCACGAGCGCTGGAACGGGACGGGGTATCCGGATGGCCTGGCCGGGGACGCGATCCCCATCACCGCGCGGGTGCTCCAGCTGGCCGACGCCTACGACGCCCTGCGCGTCGAGCGTGTCTACAAGCCGGCGTTCACCCACGAGCGCACCGTGGAGATCCTGCGGCACGAGACCGAGCGCGGTCTGTGGGACCCGGAGCTCATCGAGGTGGGCATCGAGCTGTTCACCCGGTACGCCCTGCCGGAGCGGATCTCCTACGACTCCCAGTCGTAGAAGCCGGACCCGGACTTCTTGCCGAGCCGCCCCTCGGCGACCATCTGGCGCATGAGGGCCGGGGGCTCGAACGCAGGGTTGTCGAGCTCGCGCGCCAGGTACTCGCCGATGTGCATGCGCACGTCCACGCCGACCAGATCCGTCAGCTTCAGGGGCCCGATGGGGTGCCGGTAGCCGAGCACCATGGCGGTGTCGATGTCCTCGGCGGACGCCACGCCCTGCTCCACCATCCGGATCGCCTCCATCCCGAGGCAGACCCCGAGCCGGGACGTCGCGAAGCCGGGGGCGTCGTTGACGGTGATGCACTCCTTGCCGATGGCGGCGCCCCAGGCGCGACAGGCCTCCAGCACCTCCGGAGCGGTGCCCGCGTGCACCACGATCTCCAGGAGCTTCATGATGTGCACGGGGTTGAAGAAGTGCAGACCGAGGACGTTCTGCGGCCGGACCAGACCCTCGGCGATGCGCGCGATGGACAGGGAGCTCGTGTTCGTCCCGAGGATGGCGTGGTCGGCAAGATGCGGCTCCACCTGCGCGAACAGGGAGCGCTTCAGCTCCAGCTTCTCGGGCACGGCCTCGACCACGAGGTCCGCGCCGGTGACGGCGGCGGCGAGGTCGGTGCTGCCGCTGATCCGCGGCCAGGCCGCGTCGCGGGCCTCGGGCGCGAGCTTCCCCCGGTCCACGCCCTTGTCCATGTTCCGCCGGATGGACGCGAGGCCCTTGTCCACGGCCGGCTCCGCGATGTCGAAGAGCCGGACCGTCGCGCCCGCCAGGGCCGCCACGTGGGCGATGCCGTGTCCCATGGTGCCGGCGCCGAGCACCGCGATCGTCTGGATGGTCATCTGTCCTCCGTTTCAGCGCCGGGAGCGTACACTCCTGACGCCGTGATCCGCCCTGCTTGCCTCGCCCTGCTCCTGCTCGTCCTCGGCTGCCCGTCCACGGAGCCGGACCCCGAGCCCACGCCGGCTCCCGTGGTGGACGAGGGCCCCGGTCCCCTCGCCGCCGACGTGACGATCCGACGCATCGCGCTCAACCAGAGCGTCGAGGTGGCGATCGTCCAGAACGACGCCCTCGTCGAGCCGCCTGCGGTGCCGCCGGTGGCCGGCCGCGGCGGGATCGTGCGCGTCTACCTCGACACCGAGGACGGCTTCGAGCCGCGCACCCTCCTCGCGGAGCTCACGCTGCGCTACCCCGACGGGCGCGAGACGCTCTACACGGTCAGCGAGAGCATCGACGGGCCTTCGCTCCGGGAGGACCTGAACACCACCCTCGACTTCGGACTGCTTGGCGAGGAGATCGTCCCCGGGCTGGAGGTCTCCGCGGCCGTGCGGGAGACGAGCGGCGCGCGCGACGGCGGCCCCGAGACGTCCCGCTGGCCGTTCGACGGGGAGCCCGCGGACATCGGCGTCTCCGACTGGGGCGGCGTCGTCCGGCTGGCCATCATCCCCGTGCGCTACACGGCCGACGGCAGCGACCGCATGCCCGACGTCTCGCCGCAGCAGATCGAGGTGCTGCGGTCCTGGATGCAGCGCCTCTACCCGGTGCACTCCGTCGTCATCGACGTGGACGAGGAGCACGTCACGGAGCTCGATCTGGACGGGTCGAGCGACGCCATGTCCGACCTGCTGGAGGACATCCGCGACCTGCGCGGGGAGCGCGGCATCCCCTTCGACGTCTACACCTACGGCATGGTCCAGCCGGCCGAGACGCTGGACGACTACTGCCAGGGCGGGTGCACCACGGGCATCGCCTACCGGGTGGGCAACCCGAACACGCACTGGCTGCGCTCCGGCGTGGGAATCGGCTTCTCGGGCGACCGCTCGGCCCGCACGCTGGTGCACGAGATCGGCCACCAGCACGACCGTGGGCACGCGCCCTGCGGCAACCCGTCGAACATCGACACCGAGTACCCGTACAACGACGCGCGCCTCGGGAGCTGGGGCTACGACGCCGTCGAGGGCAGCCTGGTGGACCCGGACGAAGCCGCGGACTTCATGGCGTACTGCGACCCCATCTGGGTCAGCGACTACCAGTTCGCGGCGCTGTGGACGCGGATCGCGCAGGTGGAGGGGCTGAGCGGCACCCACGCCCGCGAGGAGGCCGACTGGCTCACGGTCTCCTGGCGATCGGACGCGGCCCGGGTGCGCGGACTCCGGCGGCTGGGGGGGGCGCCCGACGGCGCGCCCATGAACGGCGCCTGGCTTGGCGTGGATGGGGAGATCGGCCCGGCGACGGCGTTCTTCCAGGACATCGCCGACGCCCCCGGGAGCGGCACGGTGTTCGTGGAGCCCCCGCCGACCGGCGCGGTGTCGCTGCGGCTCGCCGACCGCGTCATCGCACTCTGAACACGCGCTCCTCGTAGCCGACGCTGACACCGCCGCCCGTCTGCACGGCGAGGTATGCCTGGACCGGCAGCAGATCGCCGGGATACAGCCTCCCCATCGGGCCCACGTCCTCGCCCACGTCCCCGAGCAGGCCGGAGTACCGGACGTCGCTCGCCCACAGGTAGTAGGCGCTGCGGGACCCCTCGGCCGGCCAGCCGCTGGCGCCGCCGCACTCGCCGTTCGTGCCCGGCGTCAGCAGCGTCCAGCCGCCGTCGGCCCGCACGATGTAGACCTCGTGGCCGCCGCCGCTGCCGTTCTGCCAGTCGCCGCCGTCGTCGTCGGCCGTAGTGGCCACCATGCGGGTCGCGGGATCGAGCTCCGTCAGCGGGGCCCGCAGCCCATCCACCTGCTCGGGCGTGTAGGGCTCTCCCGAGTCTGGGTGGACGTAGACGAGATCGACGGCGAGCTGGAACGTGCCACCAGGGCTGTGGTCGGGCGTGAGGTCGTCCTCGTGATCGACCCAGCCGTAGAACGCGGCGGTGTCGTCGTCGCACTTGTCCCAGGCGTTCCCGTCCGAGTGCTCGCCCACCACGACACCGTCGCCGTCGAGGCTGAGTCGGAGCCAGCCGGCGTCGCAGGAGGCCAGCGCCGGGACGCCGAGCCCGCCATCGAGCCAGAGGTCCCCGGTGGCGTCGGCGGGCCGGTTCTCCGCGACCCAGGCGCAGGACGGAGCCGGGCAGTCGGCGGTGGTTCCCGGGGCGACGTCCGCGCATGGGTCGTTGGTGGCGTCGTCGTCGTCCCCGCTGTCGTCATCGTCCGCGGCGGTGGCGTCGTCGTCGTCACCGGTCGGGCAGGCAGCGAGGAGCAGGCTCAGCACGAGGAGGAAGCGGCGCACGAGCAGACAGTAACGGGCTCAGGGGGTGGGGCGCTCGTCCACCAGGTTTCCCCGGGGGTCGAGCAGGAAGGCCACGTCGCCGCCGTTGTTCCAGACCCCGGCGCCCGTCCGGCACCAGAACAGGGCGTCGGGCGTGGGCTCGCCGCAGGGCGTGTGGATCCGCAGGACGCCGCCGTCGGGGATGCGCGCGCCCGCGGGGAACGTGAAGCGGTTGCGCGCCGAGGTGTCCTTGAGCGTCCAGCCCGCGAGGTCCGTGCCCGGCGGACCGCTGATGACCACGTGCTCCCCGGCGCCGACGGCGAGGTCGTCGCCCGGTGGGTTGTGCACGACGGCCTGGATCGTCACCGCGTCCGCGCCGGCGACCGGCGGACCGCACGCGGCCGGGTCGAACAGCCCGATGGCGCGTTCGCGCGCTGAGCGCTCGGCGGACGCGAGTGAGTCCGTCTGGTCGTCCCGCTGGCCGTAGGGGTACGCGAGCACGAGCCCGCGGCGGGCGAGGTCCACGTGGACCGCCGTGGCGTCCGCGGCGTACAGATAGGCCAGCGTGCGGCCGTGATCGCCGGTGCCCCGCCGATCGACGCGGACGCCGGCGGCGAGCAGCTCCGCCAGGCGGTCGTGGGCGGGCTGGGCGCCGCACTCGCCCGTCTCGGGCGCGTTGATCCCCTTCAGGCGGATGCGCTCGGAGCCGATCTCCACCGTGTCGCCGTCGAGGACCCGGGTGACCTGTTCGAGGGACGGGGTCGGTGGAGCGGGCGGCGCGACCGGAGGCGGGCGGCTCTCGGACCGGCAGCCCGCGAGCACGACAAAGGCGGCAAGCAGGGTCCCGGCGCGCATCGGCGGAGCATACCCTTGCCCCATGCCTGCTCTCCCTCCGGGCCTCACGCCCAACGAGTTCGTGTGCCAGATGCTCGCCGCCGGCGGCGCGCTGACCCCCGCCGAGTGCGCGTCCGTGGTGGCGCTGGTGGCCGACGCGGCCCCCGTGGAGGGCGCCGTCCTCGGGGAGGGCGACGGCTCCGGCGTCCGGCAGAGCGACGTCCGCTGGCTGCCCCGCAGCGAAGCCAGTGAGTGGCTCTACCAGCGGATGAACGCCCTGCTCCAGCAGCTCAACGAGCGGTTCTGGCGGTTCGATCTCGTGGACCTGGAGCCGCTGCAGGTGGCCCGGTACGCCGACGGTGGGCACTACGACTGGCACATGGACCTGGGACCGGGCCAGGCGACGCTGCGCAAGCTCTCCCTGAGTGTGCAGCTGAGCGTCGGGGCTGACTACGCCGGCGGGGACCTGGAGTTCCCGGACGTCGTCGGGCCCATCACGCGCGATCAGGGGAGCGCCATCGTCTTCCCGTCGTATCTGCGGCACCGGGTGACGCCGGTGACCCGCGGGGAGCGCTGGAGCGTCGTCGGGTGGTTCGTGGGGCCGCCGTATCGGTGACGGTGAACTCGGCCTCCTTGGTCTCACGCAAAGCAGACAAAGCCTCAGGCGCAACGCAGCGCTCCCAGATCACCCACGACGCTCCGCGTCGCCTCAACCCTCACCGACGAGCACCCTGAAAGGCTTTGTCTGCTTTGCGTGAAGAACCACTTCATGTCTGACAGACACTATTTCCGGCTTGCGCCATTCGTGTCCGAGTGACACTTTAGGTTCATGGCCGCCCAACTCGCTCGCCCTCCGACCTCCGTTGTCCTCGATGGTGTCTGCCACGCCGTCGCCCAGCCGATCACCCTCACGCCCTTCGCCTCTGCGCAGCCCTGCTCCGCGCGCTGTCGCTTCTGCTCCGAGACCCTCGTCCACCGGGCCACCACCCGCCTCTCGGCCAGCCTTCGGCCGGGGCCGGACTACCCCGAGCGCCTGCGGCGCGCCCTGGACCTGCTCACCTCGCTGCCCCTCGGCCTGTCCCTCTCGGGTCTCGAGTCCACCGACGACGCCGACTG
>ENA-OWNT01002662-OWNT01002662.1-seawater-metagenome-genome-assembly--contig:-NODE-2662-length-18171-cov-4.096441_pt1 | contig 18171 bp, 9 predicted proteins | sample MGYA00238136_ERZ651165 | MGnify/ENA primary metagenome ERZ651165 (study PRJEB26861, sample SAMN08777766) | seawater metagenome | isolation source: coastal seawater | place: USA: Florida | collected...
CGCCGCTGCTGGGGCGCCCAGTGGCTCTACCCCAAGGACCAGATGCGGCTGCGGGTTCCCGAGGGCGATCTCGCCGACTTCTCCCGCGGCGTGCGCGCGCTCACCCTGCAGGCACGGCCTCGCTCCAAGCACGGCGTCGACGCCGACCCCGCCTGGATGCGCGTGAAGGTGTGGGCCAACGACAAGCTCCGTCTCGACGAGGCCGTCACCGCCGACGACCTGTCGGGGCGCGACGGCCTCACCTACCGTTTCGACCCGCCCATCCGCGCCGACGCCGACATCTTGCTCGAGGTGGCGAACGACAGCGACAGCTTCGTCGTGCTCGGCAGCGCCCGCTTCAACGACCGAGCCCCCAAATGACCCACCTCCCCGCCACCCCCGAGGAGCTCGCCGACAGGATCCGGTCCCTCGAGCGTGAGAACGCCCGCCTGCTGCAGCAGCTCACCGAGCAGCGCCAGCTGGCCGAGGCCGGTCGCATGGCGAACATCGCGGTCCTCGAGCGACTCGATCTCCTCGACGTGCTGCACACGCTGCTCGACGCCATGGCCGCCCTGGTGCCCTTCGACGCCGCCTGCGTGATGCTCCTCGATGGCGACCGCGCCGTGGTGAAGGCCGGCGTCGGCTACGAACAGGCGATCGTCGACGGCGAGCTGGTGTTCGACGTGAGCGAGCACGAACACCTCGACGACCTCGTCCACGGCATGCAGAGCGTCGTGATCGACGACACCCAGCGGCATCCCAGCTGGCGTCACGGCGTCGACGTGAGCGCGCAGACGCGCTCCTGGCTCGGCGTGCCGCTGATCGCGCGTGGCACCGTGCTCGGCCTCTACGCGATGGACAAGCTCGAGCCGGGCTTCTTCACCGACGCCCACGTGCGCCTGGCGAAGGGCCTCGCCGCCCATGCCGCCCTCGCGATCGCCAACGCCCAGCTGCTGTCGGAGCTGCAGGGCTGAGGGCACCAGCGGCGGGCAGAGCCCCTACGTGGTGGGGCTCACGGGCACCGGCTCCGACGCCGGCGGAGGCACGGGGCTGAGCACCAGGTGCTCGTTGCGGAGGAGGTGCTCGGGGACCACGACGGGGTCGACGACCTTCAGCTCGAAGCCCTGGTGGCGCGCTTCGAGGCGATAGAGCCCCGGCCGCACCGAGCCGAAGCGGAACCGCCCGAGGTCATCGGTGCGCCCCACCACTGCGGGCCGCGACGCGTGAAAGAGCGTGACCTCGACGTTGGACAGAGGGGTGCCGAGCACGCCCTCGGTGACCACGCCGCCGTAGGACACCCCCGCTACGCCGCTGGGCGCCACCACCTGCGACAGGACGGGGCCCTCGAGCCCCGAGGCGCTGCCGGGCCCCGAGGCCCACGCGGGCGTCGCGAGGACCATGGCACCGAGCGTGAACAGCCGGAGCAGGGCCATGGAGTCTCCTTCGGGTCAGTGGGCGTCGTCGACCCGAAGGTGCTCACGCACCGCCGACTGTCAACGTCTGTCGATCCACGTAACGATCTTCCCGACGCTGCGAGGGAGGTCAGCCCACGAGCGTGGCCGACCCTTCGCCCTGACCCTTGCCGATGGCCTTGCGGGCCACCTTCTCCGCGTCTTCGGCGTAGGGAGCCTCCACCTGCACCGTCACGGTGACCGAGAAGGCGCGCGGCGCCCGATCAGCGTCGAAAGCCTCGGTCAGGTCGGTGTCGAGGGCCGCGTCGACCGGGCCGAGGGCCATTCCCGACGAAGGGATGCCGAACACCTTTCGTGGCTCGATCGTGACGCCGGGAAGCGTCGTGCCGGGAAGCGCCACCGCCACCACGTCGCCCACGTCGTAGACGTTCGTGAGGTTGGCGACGATCGTGCGCTCCTCCTGCTGCGGGCTGTCGAAGCGGTAGATGAACAGCTTGTCGGTCTTCTCGTGGGCCTGCTTGTCGATGACCTTCATCGCGACGACGGGCATGGGTCTCCTCCAGCGGGCCCCCCTATTCCAGCCCCGAGACGTGTCCATCGGCGCCTGCCCGTCGGTCGCCGCAGGGCGTCGAGCGGGCTGGTCACCCCCTCCGCGAGGATCCCCTCGACACGCGGATTGTGGGCGGCCTTGTGCCTATGGTACGCTCTGGACGTCGCCTCTGCGACGTCATGGTGCAGTCGTTTCTCCTCGATGACTGCCCGCTTTGGAGGAAAGATGGCGCGCGAGCAAGAAGACGCCATGTCCACCGCCCCCGTACGGAGGGCCACACCCGACACCAGCGGCGTCAGCGCCGAGACTTCCGCGGCCACCGACGCCGCGACGGTCGATGCGAACGGGCCCGGCGCGATCACCGCCGCGCTCCATCGCAGCGTGGGCAACGCCGTCGTCCACGCCGCCCTGGCGGGAGACTCGGTGGGGCCGATGGGTTCGCTGGTGGCGAGCTCGGTCATGATGGACGCCGTGGGCTTCGGCACCGCCGCCGACTTCGGCACCAACACCGCTGCCATGCGCAGCATGGCCATGCGGTCGGTGGCCTCCGAGGGGCTCGAACCCGACAAGGGCGACATGTCGGCCCTCAAGGGTCCCGGCAAGCCCCTGCCCGAGGAAGTGCGCAACAAGATGGAGCGTGCCTTCGAGGAAGACTTCTCCAAGGTCCGCATCCACACCGACGCCGGCGCGAACAAGGCGAGCAAGGCCTTCAACGCGCTCGCGATGACCCTCGGCTACGACATCTTCTTCAAGGAGAACGTGGGCGACTTCAAGGAGAAGAAGAACCAGAAGCTCCTCGCCCACGAGCTCACCCACGTACAGCAGCACATCCAGGGCAAGATCGGCGGCCAGACCGGCTCCAAGACCGAGGCCCAGCGGTTCGGCCTCGGCGACCTCATGGAGGGCATGGACAAGGCGAAGGAGATGCTCGGCGGCATGGGCGGCGGCGGCGGTCTCGGCGTCGAAGTGTCGGAGCCCACCGACAAGCTCGAGCAAGAGGCCTACGGCAACGAGCAGAACATCCTCAAGAAGCTCGAGAAGCTCGACAAGATGTTCGACCTCGAGAGCCAGATCGCCAAGGTGGTGGGCCAGGAGCCCGGTCAGCTCTTGCAGATGTTCGAAGAGGCGGCGGGCGGTCAGCTAACCCCCGAGGTGGCCGAGCAGCTGTTCAAGGCTCTCGGTTCGGCGGTGAAGGGCGCCGACCCCACGCCGCTGCACGAAGTGGAGTCGGCGGTCGGCAAGGGGCTCGTGGGCCTGGCCCAGAGCCTCATGCCCGAAGACCTGGTGGAGACCGAGACACGCAACGGCGCGCCCCAGTCCGTCGACGAGATGATGGCGGGCACGGCCAAGGGCCGCAAGGAGGGCAGCGGCGGCAAGCCCGAGGTGGCCGAGAACAAGGGCGACCAGGTGGCCGCCAAGCTCACCAGCAGCGGGCTGCAGGTGGCTCGCTCGGTCTTCAAGGACCGGCTCACCCCATCCAGCTGGATGGCCGGCACGGGCACCAGCGAGATCCAGGGCATCTCCGGGGGCTCGTTCGACGCGAAGCGCCCGCTGCGCACCATCCTCGACAGTCGCCACGGTGCCTTCGCCGATCGCAAGTACCAGCCCGTCATCGACGCGATGACCTCCGCGATGTCGAGCGCCGACGCCTTCGGCTACGACTCGGGCCGCATCATCGACGCCGGCGCCGGCGCGATGTCCGAGAACATCGGCGGTGCCCCCGAACAAGACCGAACCCGCACGGCGCTGAAGATGGCGCGCCAGGGCTCGAACATCTCGCTGCCCTACAAGCAGCGCCTGCTGCAAGACCTCCGCTCCCTCCTCGACGACGGTGAGGGCGGGCTCGACTCCACGATGCTCGACAACATCAACGTCTACGTGTCCGACCCGTCGTGCCGCAGCCTTTCCGCCGAGGCCTACGCCATCGGCAACCTCATCGTCCTGAAAGACTCCGCCCCCTCCTACGAAGTGGTCAAGGAGGAGGTCACCCACGTCATCCAGCAGGGCGGCCATCTCTCGAGCCTGCAGTCCATCCCGTCCACCGTTCCGATGACCAAGCCCACCGACGCAGTGGAGGTCGAGGCCCGCGGCGTGGCTGGCACGAACAAGGCCCCCGATGTGGTGGCCGACTCCGGCATCCAGATCGCCCGGTCCATCTCCATCGGCGAGACACAGGGTGAGGTGTTCCAGGCGGTGGTGCAGGGCGCCATCCCGGATGGCTACTCGCAGATGATGAACACCTGGGTGGGCGAAGGCACGGCCATCCAGGCCGGCGAAGACGCCGTGAAGGGCGTGATCAACGCGAGCCAGGCCTTCCCGCTCGACAAGGTCGGCGACCTGTTCAGCGGCGATCAGTTCGGCGTGCTCGACCCCAACACGTTCCAGGAGAGCCTCAAGAACTCCAACGACAACATCGTCACCGAGGTGGTCGACCTCGTGATGGGGATCTGCGACAAGGCCCTGGCGGTGCTCGACGGCATCATCGGGATCGTCACGGAGATCATGAACATCGTCGAGTCGTTCGTGCAGCTGCTCGAGTCGATCGCGAACGCTATGCAGATCTTCGGCGCCATCCTGATCGGCATCGGCACCGGCTTGTGCTTCGTGATCATCCCGGCCGGCATCGGTAGCCAGTTCATCCAGTGGGGCGGCGATCTGCTGAACATCGGGCAGAAGGCGCAGAACCTGGCCGACAAGGTCAAGAAGATCATCGAGCCGCTGCAGAAGGCCATCGAGAAGATCGAGCAGGTCAAGGAGAAGATCGAGCAGGTCCGCGAGATCTGCGGCGTCATCCAGGAGTGCCTCGACGTCTACGAGTGGTTCATGTCCGACACCTCCAACGAGCGCCTCCTGTCGGCCACCAACCTCAACGAATCCGGCCAGCGCAGCAGCGAGCTCGAGCAGCAGCTCACGGGGGGCATGTACCAGGAGTTCGCCAGCAAGATGTGGGAGAACTCGCTCCCCGTCATCGACTACGTGCTCGAAGGCGAAGACGTGGTCGACCCCATCAACGACCAGTCCACCCCCGCGCCGCTGGGCTTCGCCGTGCCAGGTGTGGGTCCCTCCAGCCCCGACGCCGCGAACGACCCCTCCGGCGTGCAGGAGGCCTTCGCCCAGAAGAAGGGCGAGCGCGTCGGGGAAGGCAACGACGTCTACAAGGACATCGTCGAGCCCATCTCCTGGCCCAGCTTCTTCCGGCCCAAGCCGAGCGACGGCATCAAGGTCGTCACCAACTTCATCGGCGGTGGTAGCGGCGGCGACTCCGGCATGCCTGGCGCCCCCACCCACACCCACCCCGGCGAGACCCAGGGCGCCGGCCCGGGCAGCGGCGAGTCCATCGTCTCCGGCGCCTTCGGCCAAGTGGGCAAGATGGCCTTCACGTCGCTGAACATGGAGTCCCTGGTCATCGATGCCGTGGAGTTCACCCAGCACTCCCTCGATCTCGGCGGCTACCCGTCGAACATCGCCGAGACCTTCGACTACCTGAACAACGTCATCCAGTACCAGGAGGTCTCGGCCTCCCTGGAGACGCAGGGCAGCCAGCGCATGGAGGAGACGCGCAACCTCCAGGAGAACGCGCAGAACAGCATCACGGCGGCCATCAACATCATCGACATCAGCGACGACCAGGAAGAGGCCGCCGCCGACAACGAGGCCCAGGGGCACGAGGGCGTCAGCTTCACCGACTACCTCATGAACCTCTCCCAGAACCTGCAAGCCGAGCTGCAGGACCGCATGGCCCGCATGCAGGAAGGGATGAACCTCACCGACATGGCCAGTCAGCTGGCCATGCAGTCCGAGATGAACGCCGAAGCCGGAATGATGTCGGGCAACCAGCTCGCCATGGGCGGCGCCTCCATCGCCGCCATGCTCGCCCAGCAGCTGATCAACGTCATCGTGCAGCAGGCGATGCAGCAGATCCTGTCCGGCAGCATCCTCAAGGAGCTCATCCCCGGCGACCTGATGAAGGTGCTGGAGCTCGGTGAGACCTTCATCAACACGGCCCAGGGCTCCTTCGACCGCGCGGTCGAGAAGGAGAACGAGAGCCGGGTCGCACAGCAGACCTACAACGAGTCCATCTCCACCGACCAGGCCACCCAGACCCTCGCCCAGCAGACCCGCTCCAACGCCCAGCAGATGAAGGCCACGGCCGAGGAGACCCTCGCCAATGCACAGCAGGGCGAGGCCGACGCCACCGAGCTGCGCGAGCGGGCCCGCACCCTCGACGTCAACCTGAAGACCGAGCAGTCCAACGCCGAGAGCGGCACCCAGCAGCGCCTCAGTGAGGCAGGCCCCATGCGGCCGCGGGTCACCCCGGAGTACGTCGACGCCCCCACCCACTGGGAGGGCGTGAACGTGAGCAACCCGGGCCCGAAGGCACCGGGCGCCACGGTCACCAACGTCGGGCCCCTGCCCGTCTCCCCCGACATGGGCCACCCGCACCCCGTCTCGGGCCCCATCCCCACGGAGCTCATCCAGGCCACGGCGATGCCCTTCGTGGTCACCAACATCTTCAAGGCTGCCCTCGACGCCTACCGTCAGTTCGGCAACCCGATGGTGGTGGTGCCTGGGCCCAAGCAGCCCACCATGGCGATCCCCACCGCTCAGATCATCCCCGGCTCCGACCACGAGCAAGGGGAGAAGGAAGCGGTGGAGCCCATCCTCGTCGGTGGCAACGGCGCGTACGACGCCGCCTACCGGGCCGAGCAGCCCCCCGAGGCCTCGGACGCCGAGCTCGTCACCGAGCGCGACCTCCAGCCCGACCTCACCATGACCCTCTCGGGTATCGAGGAGCGGGCCGAAGACCCGCAGCCCCCCTTCACCCCCGAGGCCCAGCGGGCCCAGCTCTCCCAGCCGGCCAGCGACGCGCTGATCGACCAAGAAGCCAGCCGCGCCGAGCAGATCCGCACCGCCCAGGGCCTCATCCCCACGGCGGAGTACATCTACCACACGATTCCGCCGCTTCCCTCGATGCTTCCGCCCCAGCCCGAGTTCCAGGACCTCCAGCCCATGGATGTCTCCGGCCTCGGCTACAACGCGCAGCAGATCTTGATCGACGGCGACATCGCGGCCATCCAGGGATGGATCGGCACCCTCCCCACCGAGGTGAAGCTCCTCGGCCCGGGCGTGAGCGACAACCTCACGATGCCCACCATCGAGAAGCCCGACGTCCTCACCGCGACCGGCCTCCCGGTGCCCGAGTACCCCGAGCTCGAGCTCAACCCCGTGGCCAGCGTGCCCACGCCCCAGTTCCCCGTGCACGAAGTGCTTCGCGAGAACCCTGAGCGGTTCAACAAGAACAAGGACGTCGACCACCCCTCCTTGCTGCTCCGTGACGCGTACGACGAAGTGCTCGACCGCGTGAACGTCATCGCCGACAGCCACGTCGAGGAGGAGCAGTCCACCATCGACCAGGCCCAGGCCCAGGTCGTGGCCGCCCAGGACACCCAGCAGCAGTCCATGGACTCCGCGCTCACCAAGCGCCACCAGGTGTTCACCGCCATCCGCGGATGGATGGAGTCCAGCCAGAACAGCGCCATCCGGCAGTTCGAGACCGACGCCAAGGCCCGCGAAGACCAGCACTTCGACGAGATGCAGCGCCAGCTCGACGACGGTCGCCTCTCCGCCGACGAGATCATGCGGGAGGGCGAGCGCACGGCCTTCGAGCTCGAAGCCCGGGCCACCTCCGATGCCCAGCGCATCAACAGCGAGTCCATGGCCAAGGCCCTCACCCTGTGGGGCTGGTTCCGCACCGAGGCCAGCGTCTTCACGGCCAACATCGCCACGATGCTCACGCAGATGTGGAACAGCGCCAACAACGCGGTCGAGCTCACCCTGGTGGGCGCCCACACCGACGCCATGGCCACGCTCTACGTCGCCAGCGACGCCGCCACCCAGGAGCTCGCCACCCTCGGCCGCGACATCCCCCCGATGTACGCCGAGAGCCGCCAGCAGCTCGGCTCCATCGGGGAGCAGGGGCAGCAGCAACTTCGCGAGGCCATCGACGAGTGCGTGCGCGAGATGGTGACGGCCGCCCAGACCGCCGCCCAGACCGTCACCACCATCACCGACACCACGAAGCAGACCCTCGCCGAGCTCCGCGGCACCACCACCGAGGCGATCGACGCCGAGTGGGCGACCTTCGACGAGATGGCCGAGCTCCTGCGCGAAGCCAAGAAGGTGCCGCCGGTCAAGATCGAAGAGCCCCAGCCCGGTGAGGAAGTCGAGGAGCCCGTCCCGAGCCATCCCACCGAGCAGCGGGACTTCGGCCAGAGCGACCCCGCCGACCCCACCGCGGATGCCCAGGCCGAGCAGGTCAAGCGCAGCGACTACCCCGACCCGGTGCCGCACACGCCGCAGCCCATCCCGCAGGCCACCGAGCTCAAGGCCCAGTTCGACAACTTCAAGACGGCCACGCCCACGCAGAAGGCCGAGAACTACACCGAGCTCTCCACCTCGATGTCCCAGGCGCACACCACCGAGGAGCAGGCCTTCCAGGCCACCATCGAGCCCCTCGACGGCAAGCTCTCCGGCGACACCCCCGATGCCAACCAGGCGGTCACCACCCCCGACAACAGCCTCTCCACGGGCGGCCCGGGCACCGACCCCACGGTCCACATCGACCCCACGCCTGCCCCGTCCAGCGAGCCCGTCTCCAAGACCCCGCAGATCACGTCGTGGGAAGAGCCCGCCCCCGAGATGAACGCCGTGCCCAACGCGGAGCAGGTCTCGCAGCGGTTCAACGAGATTCCCACCCACGACGACAGCATCGTCACCAGCCCCGGTCCCGCCCCTGTCGTGCCCGCCACGGGCTCCGCCGACCCGCAGCTCCTCAACCAGCTCGCCGGGTCCGGCCTCGGCACCGCAGAGGAAGCCACCCTCGCTGCGCAGCAGGCCGTCCTCGACAGCCCCAAGGCCGACGCCATCATCAAGCCCCGCCAGAAGGACTACCAGTCCCTGGCCGAGCCCCTGCAGCAGGCGGCCGAGCTCGAGCAGATCAGCTCCGTCGAGGGCATGGACAAGTACCTCGACCTCGGCCTCCCCGGCGATGTCAGCGGCGAGTTCGACAACATGTACGGCCCCGAGATGGAGGCCAACCTCGAGGGTCCGAAGGCCGACATCGACCAGGCCATCCTGACCCGCGACACCGACCGCGAGAAGGCCATCACCGAGGCCCACCAGGAGGCCCACGCCAAGTCGCTCGAGCTGCAGGGCAAGCAGAACGACCTCGTCAACGACCAGCGCAAGGCCATCACCGACAAGCGCAAGGAGACGATGGACGCCCAGGCCGAGGCCATGAAGGACTTCTCCGCCAAGGCCAAGGCCGAGCACGCCAAGCAGTTCAAGTCTGCGCAAGAGAAGATCAACACCACGCAGACCCACGTGAACCAGGCCTTCGTGCAGGCCCAGAAAGACGCCGAGAAGACCGTCGTCGACGGCGAGAAGGAAGCCGCCGCCAAGAAGGTCGAGGCCGAGAAGGACGCGAACGACAAGAAGTGGTGGGAGTTCGCCCGCGACTGGATCGCCGACAAGCTCAAGAGCCTGTCCGACGCCATCAACAGCATCTTCGATCGCGTCCGCCAGGCGGTCGTCGACATCATCGATGCCGCCAAGGACCTCGCTCGTCAGCTGATCTCCGAGGCCATCAGCTTCGTCAAGAAGGCCATCAGCCTCTACGCCGAGTTCCTCAAGGCCGAGATCAACCTGCTGGTCGGCACCTTCTTCCCGAAGCTGGCCAAGGAGCTCACCGACTTCGTCGACGAGGCCGTGGCCACCACCATGGAGCTCATCGACGAGGTCGAGAAGATGCTCGTCGAGTTCATCGACGGCCTCGCCCAGAAGCTCAAGGACGGTCTCGACACCATCCTCTTGGCCCTCGAGGGGCTCGTCGACATCACGATGGGCACCACCTACGGCATCCTCACCGGCGACTGGCTCGGCGCCATCAAGATGGCCTTCGACGCCGTGCTGAAGCTCGCCGGCATCCCGCCCGGCGACTTCTACAGCGTCCTGAGCCAGGCCGAAGATGTCCTGCAGTTCATCATGAAGAACCCGGGCACCTTCGTCTCCGGCGCCATCGACGCCGGCGGCCAGGGCTTCGGCCAGTTCGCCACCAACTTCCTCGAGCACCTGAAGAACGGCTTCCTCGAGTGGGCCACCGAGAAGGCCATCGACTTCGGCCTGAACCTCGCGGGCGAGAAGTTCAACCCGAAGGGCATGTTCTCCGCCGCCGCCGACAAGGGCGGCGTCGACATGGACTACCTCAAGGAGCGCACCAAGCAGCTCGCCGGCGAGGAGAACGTCGCCCGCTTCGCTGATGCCTGGCAGGCCGTCGAGGAGAAGGTCGGCGGCCAGATCTCCAACCTGTACGACTCCATCCAGGACAAGGTCAATCCCATCTACCAGACGGCCAAGGAGATCATCTCCAACTGGCTGCTGACCCAGATCGCCCAGAAGGCGGCCACCAAGTTCATGAGCCTGTTCGTGCCCGGCGGGGCGCTGGTGCAGGCCGTCATGACCGGGTGGGACGTGTTCATGTGGTTCCGCGAGAAGATGCAGGCCATCTTCTCCGTGGTCCAGGCCGTCATCGGCAACGCCCAGGCCATCGCCATGGGCAACATCGGCGCCGCCGCCGACGGCATCGAGGCGGCCCTCGCCAGCGTCATCCCCCTCGCCATCGACCTGCTGGCCAAGGTCCTCGGCCTGAAGGAAGGCGACGACCAGCCCGACAAGGAAACCGAGAAGGCGGTGAGCCCGGTCAAGCAGGGCATCGACCAGTTCCTCTCCAGCCTGGTCGATGAGTTCGACGCCGAGGAGTACCTCGGGATGTACGACTCCAAGTCGGGCGACAACCCGCAGGAGTTCGTGGACGAGCTCGGCGACGACCATCGTCTGTGGATGGAGGCCAACGGCCAAACGATGCTGGCCTCCACCGAGGGCCGCTACACCGAGCACACCTCCAAGGAGGACCACGACTTCTACTACCTCTCGGACGGCGACAAGGGCCAGCTGACCCAGTGGGGCGTGCTGAGCGAGGAGGGCGTGGTCGCCGGCAAGTCCGGCGACTGGCGCTCGGTGATGGACGCGGCGGACGCCCTCAACAAGGCAGCAGGTCAGATGCCCGGCATGGAGCTGCCGGCCACGCCTCACATCGACGAGAAGGACGCCGAGGCAGAAGGCAAGAAGAACGACGGCACCCAGGCAGAGGGCCGAAACCCCGACACGAGCAAGGAGAACGCCGACCAAGCGAGCGCCGTCGGCGGCAGTGTCGACGCCAACGCCGAGTCGGTGGCGAAGGGCACCATCGACCCGGCTGCCCTCCCGACCGAGCTCGACGACTTCCTCAAGGTCGGCCAGGCCATTGGTTGGTTCGACGAGATCAAGAAGCGCGACTGGTTCACCGACGACCTCGGCGCCGGCGTCAACGCGGTCCCCACGAAGCTCACGCCCTCCCCCGACCGCTGGGCCATGCTCGGCGAGGCGCTCGGCGGTGGCGCCCTCCAGGGACTCAAGGAAGGTGCCTACAGCATCATCCTCGACACGGTCATCAACGCCGGTTCGTCCAAGATCCCGTACCTCGCTGGCTTCATCGAGGTGGTACAGCTCGCCGTCGACCCCCTCGAGTACGGCAAGTCGGTGCTCAACGGCATGACCGGCGGTGGCAAGTTCGGCGAGGCGTGGAACCGCTTCAAGACGGGCGACCCCATCGAGTGCTTCACCGGCGTGCTCGACCTGTTCGACGGCGTGAAGTCCATCATCTCCACCTTGTCCAAGGTGTGCTGGCTCGTCGCCGGCCTCGGCTTCATCGCCTCGCTCTTCTGGCCGGTGCTGCTGCCCTTCGTGGCCCTCGCCGCCAAGTGGGCGGTGGTCTTCGGCACCGTGGCCACGGCCCTCGGCCTGGCCCTGACCGCCATCCGCATGATCGTCATCGCCCTGCAGTCGGCCAAGCTGCTCTACGGCGACTCCGACCCGGAAGAGCTGCTGAAGACCCAGCAGACCATCCGGGACCAGTCGAAGACCTTCGTGAGCACCTGGGTCGAGCGCAAGGGCGACAAGATCCGCGACAACGTCGCCGGCAAGATCCAGAAGAAGGGCGCGGGCGACCCGCCCAAGTCCAAGGACACCGATGCGCCAGAGGCGAAGCCCAACAAGCTCGTCGAGGCCCTCAAGTTCGCCAGCCCCCTGAACAAGGGCATGTTCGACGGGGCCCAAGAAGGTCTCGATTCCCTGCGCGTGAAGGACCTCGCCAAGGTCTCCTGGGAGCTCGGCAACACGCCGTTCAAGACGATCGACGGCGGCCACCTCATGAAGCTCGAGGCGGCGGGCGTGCCCGTGTTCGCCAACGACAAGCATCGTGAGTTCGTCGACCAGGCCATGCAGAAGCACGGCAAGAAGGACACCCAGGAATACCAGCGCGCGCACCAGGAATACGACAAGGCCAAGGCCGCCTACGACCAGAAGGCCAAGGAGGCCGAGACGGCTGCGACCAAGGTCAAGGAGGCCCAGGAGGCCTTCGACCAGGCCCGGAAGGCCACCGACGCGGCCCGCGGCACGCCGGAGGCCCTGAAGCTCGCCGATGCCGAGGTGGCCGCTGCGCGCAGGATGGTCAACGAGTACGACGCCGCCCCTGCTCAGGCGAAGGCGCGCGCGGCCGATGACGTGGCACGGCGGCTCGAGTACGAGTCCAAGCAGGCCCCTGGCGATGCCAACAAGCGCATGGCCGCCCAGGACGCGCGGCGGTTCGCCTCCGAGCTGCAGGCTCAGGCTGATGTCGTGTCGGAGAACCAGCGGGTGGCCCAGCAGCTGCTCGCCGAGGCAGAGAGCCACAAGTCCGACCTCGCCGCCGCCCAGAAGCTGCGCGAGGAATCCGCCGAGGAAGCCGAGCGTGGCAAGGGGCTGAAGCTCGAGGAGGCCGAGGAGAACAAGGACTCCGTCTACAGCCACCTCGCCGACGGCGCGAAGCGCGTCAGCGAGGCCGAAGACGGCGAAGCCAAGGTCAAGACCTGGGCCGAGGGGGAGGAGGCCTACCAGGCCCGGGCCAAGGAGCTCGCAGAGCACCCGGGTTCCACCTACCTCACCGGCGGTCCCGGCACGCTGCACGGGCAGAACCAAGGCGCTGGAAAGACGGGCAGCCTCACGGGCATCATCAAGGACGCCGACCCGGGCGGCCTGCTGGAGCAGGACAAGCTCGACATGGAGGTCCAGGAGGACCAGTACGTCGAGTCGGTCCAGAAGCTGGCCAACACCATCCAGACAGCGGAAGCCAAGCCCAAGGAGAGCGCGCTCGCCCAGTTCGTCGGCACGCCAACCAAGGAGCTTCGCCCCGGCGACGGCGGCTGGCCCGACTACGAGCAGCAGGTCAAGACGAAGTACGAGGAGACCAACGCCAAGCTCCGCGAGAATGCGGCGCCCATGGAGGTCCCCTCCAAGATCGACGCAGCGTCCCATGGGGTGCGCATGCTGATGGCCGAGCACGAGGTGCTCGACCACGACAAGCAGCGCCTCGAAGACACCATCGGCATGACCAAGCAGACCATCGCGCAGCTGACGGCCGCCGAGAAGCTCGGCGAGGCTCAGGAGAAGGGCATCGACGAGTACGTCGGTGTCGGCGACACGCTCGAGAAGAACCAGAGCAAGCTCGAGAAGAAGAGCGAAGAGATCGAGCGAGGCGGTGCGGAGGGCACAGCCAAGGGCAACCAGATGAATGGCCACGTCATGGAGCTCGTGACCGGCGGCATCTACAAGATGTTCTCCATCATGGACGGCATCGGGAAGCTCGCAGGCAAGGCCGGCGGCGGCGACAAGAAGATGAAGCAGCTCGAGAAGCTCGGCACCGACGTGCCCGACAACAGCCAGGCCGCGAAGAACTTCGGCGCCGCCACCAAGGGCGAGGCGAAGGAGTGGCAGGTTCAGACCAAGCAGGCGAAGGCCGACGCCACGTCGGACAAGCAGGAAGTGTCCGGCGCGAAGACCGAGATGCAGTCCACCCATGAGCAGGCGGACGGCGTGCTCTCGGACCTCGAAGGCGAGAAGGAGAACGCGCTGGCCTACGAGCTGGAGCTCTACGGCCACCGCCAGAAGCTGGCGCAGGAGCACCAGGTCGCTACCGAGCAAGGCCGCGAGTGGGTCACCACCCACGCCAGCATCCGAGAGGCCGGTGTCACCGAGATCACCAAGCTCCTCGAAGACGTGTACAACCACCGAGCGAAGTAAGTGGCACGAAACCAGGAGCTCCACCGCCTGGAGCAGTCGTCCAGAGAGGCCCTGGCACGCGGCGAGCCCATCGCCGCTGCCGAGCACCACGCCGAGGCGGCCAGCCTCTGGCTGCAAGAGGGGGAGCCGGCCCGGGCCGAGTTCCACCTCGTGCAGGCGAGAGAACTCGCCGTAGGCGCGACAGCCCATCGCCACGTCAGTCGGTACGCCCGTGCCCTGGGGCGCCTCTGGCAGGACCAGGCTCGATTCGATGATGCCGTCCGTGCCTACACCGAGGCCAGCGCCCGGGGGCGCATGGCCCCGTCCACCGACGATGCGCTGCTGGCCGAGGTTCTCCACGCGAACATGCTGGCCAAGGCAGGTCGGTTGCCCGAGGCACTCGGCCTCACGAACGCCTCCATCGACTACGCCGTCACGCAGGACCTTCCCGCCGACCTCGCCGCGCTCCTGGAGAATCGCGCGCGCCACGAGATGTCCCTCGGCGCCCACCAGGATGCGCTGGACACCCTCGCGGTGGCGATCAAGAGCGCACAGGTCGCCGAAGATGCCGTCAAGGAGCTCCGCCTGGCGTGGAGCCGGCACCAGCTCGAGCGCGGCCTGGGCCAGCTCCCCACCGACGACTTCGATGGCCTCCGCCGGCGCCAAGTCGAGCTCACCGGGGTCGACGATGTCGGCTGGGAGATGGACCTGCTGCAGGCGGCCCTCGATCTCCAGTCGCAACGACCCGGTCCCGCCGCAGAAGGCGCACGCCGGGCCCGAGACGGTGCCCTGGGCGCCATGGAGCTACCGACCTACCTCCAGGCATGCCTGCTGCTTGCTGACATCGAGGTCTCGGCAGGCCGCCGCCCCGCGGCGCTGATGGTCCTCCTCGCCGCCCACGACAACCTCCGCCAGCTTCTCGGCGACGAGGCGGCTGCACCGGTGCGAGCCATGCTCGAGCGCTTCCGGCGCCAGTGGGGAGACGCTGTGTTCGACACCGCCTTCGCCGAGCTGCGAGCCCATGTCGAGGCCCAGCGCCCCACGTAGGCCTCAGCCGACCAGCCACCCCACCACCGCCACGGCAGAGAGCACCGCCACGGCCCCGAAAGCCCGCCGGTCGTCCGGCGCCACGTCGAGTGTCGGCGAGGGCTGAGTCGTCGACGCGGCATGGCGTCGCCACATCCGCAGCGACGCCGCTCCGAACAGCCCGGCCACCAGCAAGCCGACGGCCCATCCTTGGGCCGTGCGTGCGGGGGGCGTCCAGGCGCCGTCCCATGCGAACGTCTCGGGGAGGTGGGTCAGCGCGGTCGCGCCGGCCACTGCCCACACGGTCGAGGGCAGCAAGCACGCCGCATGGAGCGCGGTCACGCCTCGGTGAGGCGCGAGGGCGACCCCCACGGCAGCGGCTACCACCGTCGGCACGAGCACGAAGGCGCCTGCGTGGGCCATGCCCAGGGTCTCGACGAGGGCCCGGAACGAAGGGTCCGCCTGCTCTCCCAAGCCCATCACGAGCGCCGCGAAGACCAGCGACGCCAGGGGGGGGCCCCACGGCCCCACGAGCACGAGGGCGAGGAGTTGCCGTCGCCCTTCGCTCACGCGGGCTGAACCAGGTGGAACGTAGCCCAGCTCGCCCGCACCCCGTCGAGCCCGTCGAGGTCGTCCTCCGCGCCCAAGCCGAAGGCGATGTGCCAGTAGCCCTCGTGCTGGGCGATGGAGACGTAGCCCAGGCGCCCTCCACCGCGTGCAACCCCCCGGAAGTCCACGTGGCTGGCCGGAGAGTCCTCGAAGAGCTCTAGCCCCTCGCTCGCGAGCAGCTTCTCTGCGAGGTCGTAGGCGAAGAGACCCTGGTCGAACGGCAATCGCAAGATGGCGACCCGTGCGGCCTCGGGCCGGGTGATGTCGGCCGTGAAGAAGCCCTGGGTCGGAGGCATGCCATCGAGCTCGGGCAGTGGGCTGACGGGGACCCAGCGCACGTCGACGAGTAGACGGTACGGCCGCTGCCCGTCGACACGGCCTTCGACCACGTAGAAGCGACCGGCAAGCTCCTCATCATCGTCAGGGGAGATGGGTGTCGGCCAATACCAGGCGCTCCGCGCATTCATGCCGTCTCCTCGAAGGCGGGGTACCGCGGCAGCGGCACCGCCCAGCGGGTGTCCAGGGCATCGAGGCAGCGCTGAGCCAGCACACCGAGGGCATCCTCGCGCCACCGCAGACCCGACAGCACCGACAGCAGGACCTGCCGCCCACCGAAGCCCGACATCAGCTCGACGTCGCCTTCCAGGAGGGTCGTGAGCATGCCGGCGAGGGTGAGGAGGCCTCGGTGCACCACCAGGGGCTGCAGCGCCTCCTGGAGGGCCTCTACGTCGCCGTACGCGGGCCACATGGGCGCCACCGCCCGCTGCCACGACGCCAGCATGGCCTCCCGCACCTCGACGGGGAGCGGAGGCCCGACGACCCACTGCACGACGTCGCTCAGGACGTGCCGCCGACCGGCCTTCTCGAAGTCGACCAGCACCACCCCCCGGTGGCTGAGCAGCGCATTGCCCCCGTGGGGGTCGCCATGGGTCAGGGCCATGGCATCGCCGGGGGCCGCCAAGCGCTGGACGGCCTCTGCTACCAAGGCCTCCACACCCTCCGGGACGGACACGTCGATCGGGGACAGCACCCGGGGCAGCACGCGCAGGGCCTCTTGCAGCTGGCTCGCCTCCACCTCGGCCCGCGGGGGACCCGCCCGCCCGCGCGCAAAGACCGGGTGCAGCCCATGGCCGTAGCGGTGCACGGTGCCCAGCGCCTCGGCCAATCCTTCGAGGGCGACCCGAGCCGCCGCCGCATCGAAGTCGAAGAGCCGGTCGCGCACGGTGGGCACATCGCCCAGGTCTTCCATGACCACCACCGACACCCCGACGATGGGGGTGACCGGCGTGGCCAGGCAGCCGGCTCGGCTCAGCAGCCGCAGGGCCATGCGCTCGGAGGAGGCCAGCTCCTTGCCGCCCGTCTGGACCTTCACCACCATCGGCCCGCGCTCCGACCGACAGCGCACCACGGCCGCGTCGGCCGACACCGACAGCACCCGCTCGGCCGTCACCGGCGTCCGCACCATGCGGCTCGTCAACTGGGCGAGAACGCCGAGGTTCACAGGTCCTCCGAAGGGCCGGAGTATACCGGTCGCGCCGTCCGCTGTCGTAGACTGCAGCCCCACCTTCCGGAGGCCCGCATGAGCGACGCCCATGGCGCGACCCTCTACGCCACCCTCGACCAGTCCCGCTTCTTCCACGTGCCGATGGACGCGACCATCCCCGAGGGCGGTCTGCCGGTGCGCACCCTCTCCGGCGGCCGCATGGACCTCGATCAGCAAGCCCTCGAGGCCTACGAAGTCGACGAAGCCCGGGCCAAGGAGATCGTGCGCGACCAGCTCGGTTCCTTCATGGAGTTCGCCGGCCAGGCCATCGGTCAGCTCCAGTCGCTGGCCACGCGGTTCCAGGAGGCCCGGAACCAGATGCAGGAGATGGCGGGCACCGAGTCCTCGGCCACGCGCAAGACCCACATCGCCGACGCGCTGCGCATCGACCCCGAGAAGGTCGACGACCCGGCCCAGGTGATGCGCGGCCTCAACGCCATCATGGAGCGCGTGCAGGCCCGCATGGCCGACCCCGACGCCATGAAGCAGTCCGGCACCCGCGACGCCATCCGCGACGACATCCGCCGCATGGAGACCGCCGCCACCGAGAGCGCAGCCATCGATGCCGAGCGCGCCGTGGAAGACGCCCGCGCCGCCCTGCTCGAGATCTTCGGCAGCGACGAGACCCGCGAGGCCCTCCGCGGAGCCACCGACGAGCTGCGGCGGGTCCGGCAGGAGATGCAGCAGGCCAACGTCGTCGGGCAGACGGCCCCCGGCCCCACGGGAAACCGCCCCGCGCCCGACGCCGAGGAGTAGCAGGCCTCAGCGCGGCTGAATCACCAGCGGCCGGCTCTTCTCTCCGATGGTCAGGGCCCCGCGCCCCCGCCGGTCGACCACGTCGACGCTCATGCTGACGGGGT
>ENA-OWNT01002664-OWNT01002664.1-seawater-metagenome-genome-assembly--contig:-NODE-2664-length-18157-cov-9.791648_pt1 | contig 18157 bp, 14 predicted proteins | sample MGYA00238136_ERZ651165 | MGnify/ENA primary metagenome ERZ651165 (study PRJEB26861, sample SAMN08777766) | seawater metagenome | isolation source: coastal seawater | place: USA: Florida | collected...
GACTGGAGTTCAGACGTGTGCTCTTCCGATCTGTTCCTGCAGTTCAGCCCGCGCCGTGACCTGCGGGAACAGGCGTACCGGGCCTGGGCCGCGCGCGGCGCCAACAGTGGCGAGACCGACAACCGGGGCATCGCCGCCGAAATCCTGCAACTGCGGACCGAGCGCGCCCGGTTGCTGGGCTATGACAGCTTTGCCGACTACAAGCTGGAAACCGAGATGGCCAAGACGCCGGACCGGGTGCGCGAGTTGCTGATGGCGGTCTGGGAGCCGGCACGGGCGCGGGCCGAGGCCGACGGCGCGGTGCTGGAAGCGATGATGCAGGAGGATGGCATCAACGGCCCGCTGGAATCCTGGGACTGGCGCTACTACGCCGAGAAGCGGCGCAAGGCCGAGCATGATCTGGATGAGGCGGCGCTGAAACCCTACCTGCAGCTCGACCGGATGATCGAGGCGGCCTTTGCCTGTGCCAACCGCCTGTTCGGGCTGGAGTTCCGGCCCCTGGACGTGCCGCTCTACCACCCAGATTGCCGGGCCTGGGAGGTCACCCGCGCGGGCCGCCACGTGGCGGTGTTCATCGGCGACTATTTCGCGCGCGGCTCGAAACGCTCGGGCGCCTGGTGTTCGGCGATGCGGTCACAGGCAAAGTTCCCGCAAGCGCAGGCGCCGGTGGTGATCAACGTGTGCAATTTCGCCAAGGGCGATCCGGCGCTGTTGTCCTATGACGATGCGCGCACGTTGTTCCACGAGTTTGGCCATGCGCTGCACCAGATGTTGTCGGACGTGACCTATGAAAGCATCTCGGGGACCTCGGTGGCGCGTGATTTCGTGGAGCTGCCCAGCCAGCTTTATGAACACTGGCTGGAGGTTCCGGAAGTGTTGGGTGAATTTGCCACCCATGTGGAGACAGGCGCGCCGATGCCGCAGGCGATGCTGGACAAGGTGCTGAAGGCGGCCAATTTCGACATGGGGTTTCAGACCGTGGAATATGTCGCCTCGGCGCTGGTCGACCTGGAGTTCCACCAGGGAGAGGCGCCCGCCGATCCGATGGAAAAACAGGCCGAGGTGCTGGCCGGACTGGGCATGCCGCATGCCATCGGCATGCGCCATGCGACGCCGCATTTCGCGCATGTCTTCTCCGGCGACGGCTACAGTTCGGGTTATTACAGTTACATGTGGTCCGAGGTGATGGACGCCGACGCCTTTGCTGCCTTTGAGGAGGCCGGTGGCGCCTTTGACGCCGACCGGGCGCGTGCGCTGGAGGAGCACATCCTGTCCACCGGCGGCTCGCAGGATCCGGCGGAGCTCTACGTGGCGTTCCGGGGGCAGTTGCCGGAGGTCGATGCGCTGCTCAAGGGGCGCGGGCTGATCGCGGTGGCGTGAGCCGCGCGGGGCTGCCGCCCCGGTTGCGCCTGCGGCGCAAGCCTCCGGCGGGAGTATTTGCCGAAGAGATGAAAGCGGGGGCGGGCGTCGTAGAGTTGCGAAGGCGTCGGCCCGGTCCCGGCCGGGTCAGTAGCCGAGGCTGCGATCGACCAGATGCAGGAAGCCCGCGCCGGCCTCGCCGCGCCGGATGTTCTCGGCGATCACCCGCGAGGCGGTTTCGGGCCGGGTTTCAGAGGCGATATGCGGGGTCACAGTGACCTGCGGGTGGGCCCAGTAGGCGTGATCGGCGGGCAGCGGCTCGGTCCGGAAGACGTCGAGCGTGGCATGAGCAACCTGGCCGGTATCCAGCACCGCCAGCAGCGCGTCATCGTCGATCAGCGGGCCGCGGCCGGGGTTGATGATCACCGCGCCGCGCGGCAGGAGGGAAAGCGTTTCGGCGTTCAGGATGTCGGAGGTGGCCGCCGTATCGGGCAGCAGCAGCACGACGATCTGCGCGGTGGCGAGCGCCTGCGTCAGCCCGTCAGCCCCGTGGTGGCAGGTGATGCCGGGCACGTCCTTGGCGCTGCGGCTCCAGCCGGTGACGGGGAAGCCGAGCGATGTGAGGGCGGCGGCGCAGGCCTGACCGAGGGTGCCGAGGCCGAGGATGGTGACGGGGCGGTCTCCGGCCAGTGGCGGGATGTCCCGCCGCCAGATGCCGTCCTGGCCGTGGATATGGATGTCCATGCCCAGGTGGTGGCGCAGCACGTGGCCGGTGACCCATTCGACCATGCCCTGTGTCAGCCCATGGTCGACCATGCGGGCCAGCGGCGCGGTGAGCGTCGGGTTTGGCGCCACGTCCTCGACCCCGGCCCAGAGGTTCAGCACCGCCTTGAGCCGTGTGTAGGGGGTGAAATCCTGCACGTCGCTGTTGGGGGCGTAGACGATGTAATCGACCATTTCGGGGATGAAATCGGTGCGCAGGTCAAAGCGCAGACCGGCGGCGGTGAGCGCCTCGGTCAGGGGCTGACGGTAGGTGTCCCAGCGTTCCGCCTTGGCGGCGAAGAGGATGTTCGCGGTCATTCAGGCTTTCCTGCTATCGGGGGCGGTGGATATGGGCGGATTGCACGATGCCGAATGCGCCCATCAGCACCAGCATGGCCGAGCCGCCGTAGCTGACCATGGGCAGCGGCACGCCGACCACGGGGGCCAGCCCCATCACCATCGACATGTTCACGGCAAAGAACAGAAAGAAGGTGATGGCGATACCGAGCGTCACCAGCGAGGAAAACCGGTCGCGGGTGAGCAGGGCGGTGACGATGCAGAAGATGATGATCAGCGCATAAAGCGCCAGCAGGGAAAACCCGCCGACAAAGCCGAATTCCTCGGCCAGGGTGGTAAAGATGAAATCGGTGTGTTTCTCGGGCAGGAAGTTCAGCCGGCTCTGGGTGCCCTGCATGAAGCCGCGCCCGGTCCAGCCGCCCGATCCCAGCGCGATCTTGGACTGGGTGATGTGGTACCCGGCGCCCAGCGGGTCCGAGGCCGGGTCGAGAAAGGTGTCGATGCGGCGGTACTGGTAATCCTTGAGCAGCTGCCAGTCGGTGCCCCGGCTGCGGAACACTGCCGTCACCAGCCCGACGCCCGCCGCGATCACGGCGGCGAAATAGGCCCAGTGGACACCGGCGAGGAACATCAGCCCGCCGCCCGCCGCCAGCAGCAGGATCGAGGTGCCGAGATCGGGCTGGCGCAGCACGAGGAAGGTGGGCAGCAGGATGAACAGCACCGGCAGCAGCACCCATAAGGGCCGCGAGGTGCGTTTCGCGGGCAGCCAGTCGTAATAGGCGGCCAGCAGCATCACCATGGTGATCTTGGTCACCTCGGACGGTTGCAGCCGCATGAATCCGAGGTCGATCCAGCGTTGCGCGCCCATGCCCACCGAGCCGAAGAATTCGACCGAGATCAGTAGCAGGATGGAGGCGCCGTAGGCGACGGCGGCCATGTTGCGCCAGAACCAGATCGGCACCATGGCCACGGCCAGCATCACTGCCAGACCAAGCGCGAAGCGTTTGATCTGAGGTTCGGCCCAGGGCGTGAAGGAACCGCCGGCCACCGAGTAGAGCATCAGAAACCCGACGCCCGCGACCGAGATCAGCAGCAGGGTCAGCGGCCAGTTCAGATAGAGGATCTTGCGCGGGCCGGTCGGGGTCGATTTGACGGAATACTCAAGATAGCTCATGCGCGACCGCTTTCCGGGGTGTCATAGCGCGGGCGTTCGCGTTCCAGCCGTTCCTGCTGGGCCTTGATACGGCCGCGGTCCTTGGACGGGTAGGCGGCCAGCGGCGGGGTGTCGCCGTAGAGCGCCTGCAGCATGATGTCCCGCGCCACCGGGGCCGCGGCGGAGGAACCGCCGCCGCCGTGTTCGATCACCACCGAGACGGCGTATTTAGGCCGGTCATAGGGAGCGAAGCAGACGAACAGCGCGTGGTCGCGCCGCTCCCACGGCAGGTCCTCGTTGCGGGTGACGCCGGCGGCGCGTTCGGCGGCGGTGATATTGCGTACCTGGCTGGTGCCGGTCTTGCCCGCCATGCGGAAAGCATCGTCGATGATGCGGCTGCCGTAGGCGGTGCCGCGCCGGTCGTTGGAGACCGCGTACATCGCCTTGCGCAGGGTGCGCAGGTTGTTTTCGTTCACCCCCAGCGGTTCGCCGCCGCCCGAGGGTTGTTCGATGCCGTCGATCGATTTGATCAGCCGCGGCGCGATCTCGCGGCCGGTGGCCAGCCGCGCGGTCATCACCGCCAGCTGCAGCGGCGAGGCCAGCATGTAGCCCTGGCCGATGGCGGCGTTGGCGGTATCGCCGATCAGCCACTCCTGCCCGTGAACCCGCTGTTTCCAGGCGCGGTCCGGCGCCAGCCCGCCGGCCACCGCCGACATCGGGATGTCGTGTCGTATCCCCAGACCGAAGCGCTGCGCCATGGCCGAGATCTTGTCGATGCCCACCTTGAGCGCGAGGTCGTAGTAATAGACGTCGCAGCTTTGCTTCAGCGAGTTCTCCAGATCCACATGACCATGCCCGCCGCGGCGCCAGCAGTGGAACCGGCGGCCGGAAACTTCCAGATAGCCGGGGCAGTAGACGGTGTCGTCGGGGCCGATCAGCCCCTCTTCCAGCGCCGCCAGGGCAGTGATCATCTTGAAGGTGGAGCCGGGCGGATAGATCCCCTGCACCGATTTGGTGGCCAGCGGGCGATGCGGGTCCTCGGTCAGCATCCGGTAATCGGCCACCGAGATGCCGCGCACGAACAGGTTGGGATCGAAGCTGGGCGAGGAGGAGACGGCGCGCAGATCGCCGCTCTCGCAGTCGATCACCACCGCGCTGGCGCTGTCCTGGCCAAGCCGCGCCTGGACATAGCTCTGCAGCTCGGCATCGACGGAAAGCTGCAGATCGGCGCCGGGCTGGCCCTCGCGGCGGTCCAGCTCGCGCATCACCCGGCCGGTGGCGTTGACCTCGACCCGCTTGGCGCCGGCCTTGCCGCGCAGCATCTCTTCGCGCTTGGCCTCCAGCCCGACCTTGCCGATCTGGAACCGCGGGATGCGCAGCACCGGCTCGGGGTCCTCCATCTTGCTCAGGTCGTAGTCCGAGACCGGGCCGACATAACCCACCACATGGGCGAAATCGGCACCGCGCGGATAGACCCGGGTCAGCCCCACCTCCGGCGTGATGCCGGGCAGGGCGGGCGCGTTGACCGCAACCTTGGAGATATCCTCCCAGTCGATCCGGTCGGCCAGCGTCACCGGCAGGAACGGCGGGCTGCGGTCCATCTCGGCGCGGGCGCGCTCCAGATCCTCGGGATCGAGCGGGATCAGCTCCGACAGGTTGGCCAGCACCTGATCCACGTCGCCGGCATCCTCGCGCACGATGACCACGCGATAGCTTTGCACGTTCTGTGCCAGCACGTTGCCGTTGCGGTCGAAGATCTTGCCCCGCGCCGGGGGGATCAGGCGGATGTTGACGCGGTTTTCCTCGGCCAGCAGGCGGAACTGGTCGGCCTGTTCGACCTGCAGGTAGCGCATCCGCATCGCCAGCCCGCCGGCAAATGCCAGTTGCATCCCGCCCAGCAGCAGCGCGCGGCGGCTGGAGACACGGTTCAGCAGGTCCAGCTCTCGGGGATTGCGCCTCATGCCCGGCCTCCGATCGCCTCGGCGTCGCTGGGCGCCAGCTTGCGCACGCCCATCACCGATTGGGTGATCAGCACCACCGGCGGATAGGCCAGCATGGTCATCACCATCTGGATCAGGCTGAGGCTGAGCTGCGCCTGTTCCACCGCCAGCAGGCCCAGCACCAGCCGGTTCAGCACGGTGATCGCCAGCAGCGTCAGGCAGACCGCCAGCCATTCGCCGGCAAAGCTGGCCTCGCGCAGCCCGGCGGCGCGGTTCTTGAGGTATTCGCTGCCCAGAACCACCAGCAGCGCCATCAGCCCCGGCGGCCGCTGGAACAGCAGATCGGCCATCAGCATCGCCGCGGCGATGCTGAGCGCGGGGGCGTATTCCGGGCGCCGCAGGCCCCAGGCAAAGGCGAAGGCCACCAGCAGATCCGGCGCCGTCCAGCGCCGCGGCACCGTCTCCAGCGGGATCAGGTGAAAGAACATGATCAGCAGCGCCAGCCCGAGGAAGGCCGCGCGCATCAGCCACAGGCGCGAGGGGGAGAGCGGGCTAGCCATCGCCGGCCTCCTCCTCCGCCGTGACGGGGGCAAGTGCAGGGCCGGCAGGCGCCGTCACCTCGGTCGCCGGCATCACCACGCCGCCGGGGTCGGTCACCGTCTCGGCGCTGTGGTGTCGCAGCACGCGCAGGTATTCCAGCCGCTCGTAATCGGCGGCCAGCCGCACCCGGAGCCGGCCGCTGGGATCGGCGGCGACCTGACCGATCAGCAAGCCTTCGGGAAACACCCCGCCATCGCCGGAGGTGATCACCCGGTCGCCGGGGCGCACCAGATCGGGGTTTTCGAGAAAGTCGATCAGCGGCGCCGCGGTATTGTTGCCGGTGATCAGCGCGGTCTGGCGCGACGGCTGGACAATCGCCGGGATCGAGCTTGAGGCGTCGGTCAGCAGGATCACCCGCGAGGTGTTGTCGCCGGTGCCGGAGATCCGGCCGACCAGCCCGATGCCGTCCATCGCCGCCCAGCCGTCGCGGATGCCGTCGCGGGCGCCTACGTTCAGCAGCACCGATTGTCGGAACGGAGAGCCTGAATCGGCCAGCACCACGCCGGTGATATAGGTCAGCCGGGGATCGAGCCGCACGTTGTTGAGGTCGAGAAGCCGGGCGTTTTCCTGCTCCAGCTGCAGCGCCGCCTCTTTCCAGGCCTTCATCTGGCGCAGCTCACGGCGCAGCTCCTGGTTCTGTTCGGCAAGCCGCTGATAACTCTGGAAATCGCGGATCAGGTTGATCGCCCCGGTCACCGGCGCCATCGCCCAGTCCATCGAGGGCACGACCCGGTCGACCACCTGGGCGCGGAACCGTTCGACCCGCGGGCTGTCGATCCGCCAGACCAGGAAGATGCCCAGCAGGCACAGCACGACGATCCCCAGGACCAGGCGGCGCAGGGGGGCGGTGTAATCGTCGCGCTGTGAACGGTCCTTGGCCAATGGCGTCCTTCCGTCACATGCCGTGGCCGCAGCCGGCGGCCGGGCAAAGGGGGCGCAGCTTAGCTGTCGTAGTCAATCGCGTGGCGGAGCTGCTTTTCGTATTCCAGCGCCTTGCCGGTGCCGAGCGCCACGCAGTTCAGGCTTTCGTCGGCAATCGAAACCGCCAGCCCGGTCTGCTCGCGCAGCGCCAGGTCCAGATCGCCCAGCAGGGCGCCGCCGCCGGTCAGCATGACGCCGCGGTCGACGATATCGGCGGCCAGATCGGGCGGCGTGGTTTCCAGCGCGGTCATCACCGCCTCGCAGATCTGCTGCACCGGTTCGGCCAGCGCCTCGGCGATCTGTGCCTGGCTGACCTCGATCTCCTTCGGCACGCCGTTCAGCAGGTCGCGCCCGCGGATCTGCATCGAGGTGCCGCGGCCGTCATCGGGCATCCGGGCGGTGCCGATGGTGGTCTTGATCCGCTCGGCGGTGCTTTCACCGATCAGCAGGTTCTGCTGGCGCCGCAGATAGGCGATGATCGCCTCGTCCATGCGGTCGCCGCCGACCCGGACCGAGCGGGCGTAAACGATGTCGCCGAGGCTCAGCACCGCCACCTCGGTGGTGCCGCCGCCGATGTCGACGACCATATTGCCGGTGGGGTCGGTGATCGGCATGCCGGCGCCGATGGCCGCCGCGATCGGTTCGGCGATCAGGCCGGCGCGGCGGGCGCCGGCGGCCAGAACCGAGGACCGGATAGCGCGCTTCTCGACCGGGGTGGCGCCGTGCGGGACGCAGACGATGACCTTCGGTTTCGAGAAGGTCGAGCGTTTGTGAACCTTGCGGATGAAATGCTTGATCATTTCCTCGGCGGTGTCGAAATCGGCGATCACACCCTCGCGCATCGGCCGGATCGCCTCGATGCTGCCCGGTGTGCGGCCCAGCATCAGCTTGGCGTCCTCGCCCACGGCCAGAACCTTCTTGACCCCGTCCTTGACGTGATAGGCGACCACCGATGGCTCCGACAGGATCACGCCGCGTCCCTTGACGTAGACCAGTGTGTTCGCCGTACCGAGGTCAATGGCCATGTCCGAGGTGAACAAGCCGCCGAAATTTCCAAACACCGACATATATGTGCGATCCTGTAGAGTACTGCGCATTGGTCCGCGACTCCTCGGGAGCGGGACCCCAGCCTTATAGGCGGCTGAGGCCATGCGCGAAAGGGCGGATTCGGAAACAGCGGGGCGGTTTCACCGGCGGCAGCGCGATTCCGCCTGCCGGGGAGGCAGGCGCCGGGCGGTCAGCCCGGCGCCTTGGCGCGGTCGAGGTATCCCAGCACGGCGCGGCGGCAGCGCGCGATCAGGGGCGCGCCGCCGCTCTCGCCGGCGAAGGCGGCGGCGTTGAGCAGGCCCTTGACGATGGCGACCACGTCGCGCGCCTCGGCCGGGTCCGCAGCGGGATGCAGGCGGCGGATGGTCACGAGGACAAGCTGCGCCATCTGCTCCGACAGGGCGGCGGTCTCGGCTTCCAGCGCCAGTTGCGGCTCCAGGTATTCCAGCTCCAGCGCCAGAACCGGGCGCGAAAACTGATGCATCAGCCCGGCGCGAATCAGCGCGTCGATAGCCTGTTCGGGCGGTTGCGCCGCCATTTCTTCCAGCGCGGCCTGCATCTGCGCCAGCAGCTCGGCCCGCTTGTCGCGGATCAGCGTGGCGAGGATCGCCTGTTTGTTGGGAAAGTACTGGTAGAGCGAGCCGATGCTCACGCCGGCGCGGCGGGCGATCTCATTGGTGGTCAGCGCCGCCCGCCCGCGCGATTCCAGAATGCGAGCCGTGGCCTCCAGAATGGCTTCCTGCGTGGCGCGTGAGCGGGCCTGTTGGGCTGTTTTTCTGGGCTGATGCATGGCCGGAGCGGGGCAGGTGGAAACGCGAGTTGAGAATATGAGCATTCCCTCACATTTTTCACCGCAGGACAAGTGCAGAGGCAAGTCAGGAGGAAATTGCAATGAAACTGACCCTGTTCGTGATGCTCTGGGCCAGCCCCGGCTGGCTGCGGCTCGACCGGGCGGAGCGCGACCGTATCGCCGGGGCGGCGCTGGGGCGGGCGTTGCCGGAGGAGGGCGTCTCCTTGCGCCATTTCGATGCCGAGGCGTTTCATGCCCGGATCAGCGATATCGCGGTGATCAGCGCCGACAGCGCGCAACAGGCCTATTTCGCGATGGAGCGGCTGCGCGACACGCCACTGATCGCCGAGGGGTATTTCCAGGTCGTCGATATCGTCCCGGCCTATGAGGACGGGTTCCGGCACTTCGAGGAGGCCGAAGATGCAGCTTGACGGAAAACGCGTGGTGGTGACCGGCGCAACGCGCGGGATCGGCCGGGCGCTGACCCGGCAGCTGGTCGCGGCCGGGGCGCAGGTGATCGGCGTGGCGCGCAACGCGGCGGCGCTGGAGACCGAGGTGCAGGCGTGGGGCGAGCGCTTTATCCCGGTGTCCTGCGATCTGGCCGATCCGGCGGCGCGCACGGCGCTGATCGCGCGGTTCACCGGCGATCTGGCGCCGGTGGACGGGCTGATCAACAACGCCGGGATCCAGCTGACCACCGATTTCTTCGAGGCGGCGCCGGAGCGGATCGGCCCCGATATCGCTACGGAGCTGGAAGTCAACCTCGCCGCGCCGATGCATCTCTCCGGGGCGATGCTGCGGCATCTGGCCGAGCGGACCGACGGGTTCGTCCTCAACGTCTCCTCGGCGCTGGCGCTGGTGCCGAAGGAGCCTGCGCCGGTCTATTGCGCCAGCAAGGCGGCGCTGCGGAGTTTCACCACCGCGCTGCGCTATCAGGCGGAGAGCCACGGCAACCGGGTGCGGCTGGTCGAGGCGGTGATGCCGCTGGTGAAGACCGACATGACCGCCGGGCGCGGCCGCGGCAAGATCACCCCGGAACAGGCGGCCGCGGCGTTGCTCGCGGGGCTGAGGGGCGGAAAGGACCATATCTGGGTCGGGAAAAGCGCGCTGCTGCGGGTGCTGCACCGGCTGGCGCCGGGGCTCGCCGCACGGATGCTGCGGCGGGGGTAGGGGGCATCGGGAAACCTGCCAATGCGTGTCTCTCAGCGATTGCAGAAATGCAATCGCCTGCCGACAGTGCATTGCATTCGCAATGCACGAAAGGCGGCCTGCGGCCTTGATTCCGCGCTGGGAGAGAGGCTCGGAGGTCTGCCTCAGGTTCGTGCCCTGAGGAGGTCGGCAAGGGATCCCACCCGGCGCGCGGGTCCTGCGCGCCGGGTGGGGAACGTCAGCCCGCGTCCTTGTAGGACACTTCGCGCGCATCCGCGCCGGGGCCGGCCTTTTCGCGGCGCACCAGCAGGCGGTTCAGCGCGTTGACATAGGCGCGGGCGGAGGCGACCACCGTATCGGTGTCCGCCGACTGGCCGGTGGCGATCACCCCGTCCTCTTCCAGCCGCACGCTGACTGTGGCCTGCGCATCGGTGCCTTCGGTCACCGCATGCACCTGATACAGCTGCAGCCGCGCCCGGTTGGGATAGAGCGCGCGCACCGCCTTGAAGGTGGCGTCCACCGGGCCGTCGCCGTGCTCGGTCGCGATCGCGTCCTTGCCGTCGATCTCCATCTCCAGCGTCGCCTCGGCCGGGCCGCCGGTGCCGCAGAGCACCTTGAGCGAGACGATCTGCAACCGGTCGTTTTCCGGATCGGCACTGGCGCCGACCAGCGCCACGATATCGTCGTCATAGACCTCTTTCTTGCGGTCGGCCAAAGCCTTGAACCGCACGAAGATGTCCTTGAGCTGGTTGTCGCCCACCTCGTAGCCGAGCTGGCCCAGCTTGTCGCGCAGCGCCGCGCGCCCCGAATGCTTGCCGAGCGGCAGGCTGGAGCCCGACAGGCCGATATCCTCGGGCCGCATGATCTCGAACGTCTCGGCGTTCTTCAGCATGCCGTCCTGGTGGATGCCGCTTTCGTGCGCAAAGGCGTTCTTGCCGACGATCGCCTTGTTAAACTGCACCGGGAAGCCGGAGACGGTGGAGACCCGGCGCGAGATATGCATGATCTTGGTGGTGTCGATGCCGGTGGACCAGGGCATGATGTCGTGGCGCACCTTCAGCGCCATCACGACCTCTTCCAGCGCGGTGTTGCCGGCGCGTTCGCCCAGCCCGTTGACGGTGCATTCGATCTGCCGCGCACCGCCCGCCACGGCGGCCAGCGCGTTGGCCGTCGCCATGCCCAGGTCGTTGTGGCAATGGGTGGCAAAGACCACCTCGTCGGCGCCCGGCACGGTCTCGATCAGCCGCCGGATCAGCGAGGCGCTCTCCTCCGGCGCGGTATAGCCAACGGTATCGGGGATGTTGATGGTGGTCGCGCCCGCCTTGATGGCGATCTCCACCACGCGGCAGAGATAGTCCCATTCGGTCCGGGTGGCGTCCATCGGCGACCATTGGATGTTGTCGCAGAGATTGCGGGCGTGGCTGACCGTTTCGTGGATCTTCTCGGCCATCTCGTCCATTGACAGGTTCGGGATCGCCCGGTGCAGCGGCGAGGTGCCGATAAAGGTGTGGATGCGCGGCTGCGCGGCGAGTTTCACCGCCTCCCAGCAGCGGTCGATGTCGGTGAGATTGGCCCGCGCCAGGCCGCAGATCACCGAGTTTTTCGAGTTTGCCGCGATCTCGCTCACCGCCTTGAAATCGCCTTCCGAGGCGATGGGAAAGCCCGCCTCGATGATATCCACGCCCATCTCGTCGAGCAGGCCGGCGATCTCCAGCTTCTCGTCGTGGGTCATGGTGGCGCCGGGGCTCTGCTCGCCGTCGCGCAGAGTCGTGTCGAAAATCAAGACGCGGTCTTGTTCGGGTGCGTTTGTCATATCGGTAACTTTCGTATCTGTCCTAAAGCCAATGGCGCGCAAGCCTCCTCCTCTGAGCGGGCGCGCCGATTGGCACGCTCAGAGGCGGATTAGGATCAGTAGGCCACGCAGCGACGCACCGCGGGGGGCGGTGACGGTCGGGATATGCGCCTGGCTGGTCATGCGGCGCAATCTATACCCGGAAATTGGTGAATGAAAACCCAAAATGACCGGGGAGGAGGAATTCGTGTGGCGGCGGCGAGGGGCGGAGGTGCCGCACTGCGCGCCCGGCCCGGGCGCAAGGCGCGCTGCCCTTCGATCCGCTTTGCGGCGGCAGCTCCGTGGAACCCGGCCCGGTATGCAAGTGTGCGCAACTTGATCCAAGTCAGATTGCCCGGCGTCTTAATATGTTAATCCCTTGGGCATCTTTCCCGAGTGCGGCCGTGCCGGTTCCGGCCGGTGCGGTCCGCAGGGGAGAGGAGGCGCGCCGACCTGTACGGCGCGACACGACGGCCGCGGAGGAGAAGATGCGGCCCCACTCAGGAGGAAAGACAGATATGGCGCATGTGGTTGTTCTGGGGGCCGGTTTGGGCGGCACGATCCAGGCCTATGAGCTCAAGGAAACGCTGGGCCGGGATGACACCGTTACGGTGATCTCGAACAAGCCCTACTTCCAGTTCACGCCCTCCAACCCCTGGGCCGGCGTCGGCTGGCGCAAGAAGGACGAGATCACCATCGACCTCGCCCCGGTGATGCAGCGGCGGGGGATCGAGTTCATCTGCGATGCGGCGGTCAAGCTCGACCCCAAGACCAATACCATCGGGCTCGAAAGCGGTCGCGAGGTGACCTACGATTACCTTGTGATCGCGACCGGCCCCGACCTGGCCTTTGACGAGATCGAGGGGTTCGGCCCCGATGGCTTCACCAAGTCGGTCTGCCATATCGAACATGCCGCCGAGTCGGGTGCCAAATGGGACGAATTCTGCGCCAACCCCGGCCCGATCGTGGTGGGTGCGGTGCAGGGGGCGTCCTGCTTCGGTCCCGCCTACGAATATGCCATGACCATCGACACCGACCTGCGGCGTCGCAAGATCCGCGACAAGGTGCCGATGACCTTCGTCACGCCGGAACCCTACATCGGTCACCTCGGTCTCGGCGGGGTGGGCGACACCAAGGGCATGCTGGAAAGCATCATGCGCGAGCGCTCGATCCGCTGGATCACCAACGCGAAGACCGACAAGTTCGAGGCGGACAAGGTGCATGTCACCGAATGCGACGAGGACGGCAATCCGAAGAAAACCCATGAGATTCCCTTCGCCTATTCGATGATGCTGCCGGCGTTCCGCGGCATCCCGGCGCTGATGGGGATCGAGGGGCTGGTCAACCCGCGCGGCTTCGTCATCGTCGACGATCATCAGCGCAACCCGACCTATCCCAATATCTTCGGCATCGGCGTCTGCATCGCCATCGCGCCGAAGGAACCCACCCCGGTGCCCACCGGGGTGCCGAAAACCGGCTTCATGATCGAATCCATGGTCACCGCCACGGCGCATAACATCCCGATGATCATCAAGGGCGGCGAGCCGCGCGAGATCGCCACCTGGAACGCGCTGTGCCTGGCCGATTTCGGCGATGGCGGCGCGGCCTTCCTGGCGATGCCGCAGAACCCGCCGCGCAACGTGAACTGGGCGGCCAAGGGGCGCTGGGTGCACTGGGCCAAGCTGGCGTTCGAATGGTACTTCATGCGCAAGGTCCGCCGCGGCGTGAGCGAGCCGTTCTACGAGAAGTTCATCATGCGCTTCATGAAGATCACCAAGCTGAAGGAAGGCGGTTCGTGAGCCGGTAGGGGCCGCGACCGCCATTTTTTGCCTGACAATATGGTCAACACAGGGCGCCCGCGGTAATCCCGCGGGCGTATCTTTCACGGGAACCGGATTTAGGGGGGACAATGGCGCTGATCAGCGATGCGGCGATGGTGCTGTTCTACGATATCGCGGGGGACACCTCAGATCACGACGACTGGCACAGCTACGAACACTTCCACGAGCGGCTCTCGGTGCCGGGTTTCCTGCGCGCCACCCGCTGGGTCGCGGAGGAGGGCGCGCCGCGCTACATGGTGACCTACGAGGTCAGCGATCTGGATGTCGCGACCTCGCAGGGGTATCTCGACCGGCTGAACGATCCGACCCCCTGGACCAGCGAGATGATGCCGCGCTTCCGCGGCATGATCCGCGGGTTCTGCACGATTGCGGCCAGCGCGGGCTTCGGCCTCGGGCGCGGGGCGGTGGCGCTGCGGTTCCATCCCGAGGCGGGGGCGGAGCAGCGGCTCACCGACTGGTTGTCGGGGGATGTGCTGCCCGCGCTGGCATCGCATCGCGGCGTGGTCGGCGCCTCGCTGCTGCAACCGGCACCGCCGCCGCCGATGACCCGGGAACAATCCCTGCGCGGGCCGGATCAGCCGATGCCCTGGCTGGTGATGGCCACGGGATACGATAACGTGGCGCTCCGGCGTGCCACCTCCGCAATGCTGCCGGCCGAGGCACTGCGTGCCAAAGGCGCCGCGGAGGAGATCGAGACAGGATTTTATGCGCTGGATCACAGCGCCACAGCCGAGGAGGCGGCGCGGACGGCAAAACCTGCGGTCCTGAACTCCGCAACCCGCAAGAGTGACGGGCCCCGGCGCTAAGGTCGAAACCGCGGTCGGGACCGCCTCCGCGCCTACCCGTCGGTTTTCAGCGCGCCGTTCTCCCAGGTGCCGCTGGCCTCTTGCCCGGTGGCATAGCGCATGGTGCCCTGACCCTGCCGCTTGCCGTTCTTGAAGGTGCCCTCGTAGACATCGCCGTTGGCATAGGTGGCCACGCCCTGGCCGCTGATCTCGCCCTCGGCCCAGTCGCCCTTGTAGCGGAAGCCGTCGGCCATCGCGATCTCGCCCTCGCCATGGCGCTGTCCGTTGACGAACTGGCCGGTATAGACCGAGCCGTCGGCATAGGTGGCCTTGCCCTGGCCATGGCGCTGGCCGTCCTGCCATTCACCCTCGTAGCGGTAGCCGTCGGCATAGGTCATCACGCCCTGCCCATGGTTCTTGGCGTTCTTGAACTGGCCCTTGTAGACGATGCCGTTGGCATAGGTCGCCACGCCCTCGCCGTCGATGACACCCGCCTGCCATTCGCCCTCGTAGGTCGAGCCGTCGGGATAGGTGATCTTGCCCTGCCCATCGGCCAGATCGGCGCGGAACTGTCCCTCGTAGACCGAGCCGTCGGGATAGGTCACGCGGCCCTCGCCCTCAATCTGCCCGGCCACCCAGGAGCCGGTGTAGACATAGCCGTCGGCGCCCCGGAACGTGCCCTGACCGTGGCGGCGGTCGTCGGCGAACTCGCCCTCGTAGACGTCGCCGTTGGCATAGGTCACCGTGCCGCTGCCCTCGCGCCGGCCGGCCACCAGCGTGCCCTCGTAAACATCGCCGTTGGGCTGGGTCAGGGTGCCGGTGCCGCTGATCTGGCCGTCTTCCCAGGTGCCCACATAGGTCAGCCCGTCGGGCATGGTCAGCGTGCCCTGACCGTGGCGCGCGCCATTCGCGATCTCGCCGTCATAGACCGCGCCGTCGGGGTAGGTGATCACGCCCTTGCCCTGTTTCTCGCCATCCACCCAGTCGCCGCGATACTCATAGCCGCCCGGGCTGGTCATCACGCCGAAGCCGTGATGCTGCGCGTTGCGGAATCCGCCCTCGTAGCGGACCCCGTTGGCATAGCTGGCCACGCCCTCGCCGTTGATCACCCCGTCGACCCAGTCGCCCTCATAGGTGCCGCCGTCGGAAAAGGTGATCTTGCCCAGCCCGTTCGGCTTGCCCTTGGCGAACTCGCCCTCGTAGACCGAGCCGTTGGGAAACCGCGCCACGCCCTGGCCCTTGATCTCGCCATCGACCCATTCTCCGGAATACTCGTAGCCGTTCGGCAGCCGATAGGTGCCGGTGCCGTGCTGCAGCCCGCCGCGAAAGGTGCCCTCGTAGACGCCGCCGATATCGTCCTCGGTGGTCAGAACCTGGCCGTCCTGCGCCTGCGCCGCGGTCAGCCCGGTCAGCGCCACGGCGGTTGCAATCGCCAATACCGTTCCAAGATGTCTCATCGGATGTCCTGCCTGCCTCATCTGCCACAGATACCGCGGCGCCCCCGCGAAGCCTCTCGAAACTAGGCGAAAGGGGGGCGGACAGGCAACGTCTTTTGCGGTGTCTTTTGCGGCGCAGCTCCGCGACAAGTCGGGCGTAAGGCTTTCCCTCGTCAGCCGATCTGTTAAATGGCGAAGGACTGGACTTGGACCGAGGGCAGGATGTCTGACCGTTTCCGCATCACGCTGGCGCAGCTGAACCCCGTTATGGGCGACCTTGAAGGCAATGCGGCCAAGGCGCGCGACGCCTGGCAACAGGGGCGCGACGCGGGCGCCGATCTGGTGGCGCTGCCGGAGATGTTCATCGTCGGCTATAATCCGCAGGACCTGGTGATGAAGCCGGCCTTTCAGATCGCCGCCATCGAGACCGTGCGCAAGCTGGCCGCAGACTGCGCCGACGGACCCGCGCTCGCCATCGGCGGGCCCTGGGTCGAGGGGGCGCAGCTCTTCAACGCCTATTTCATCCTCAAGGGCGGCAAGATCGCCAATACCGTCCTCAAGCACATCGAATACCTCTCCTCCCGCCCGCCTCTTGACTTCCGCAGCAAGTCCACCAGCAAGTCGCTGGAACCGTGTTTGAAGGAGGCGTCTGTCCGCTGCAAGCACGTGCCTCCTTCCATCATCGGCAAGCTTCTCTTGCACGTTTGGATCGCCGAGGATTCCGACGTGCTGCTCGATGGAAACCAGATGGTCGCGCTGGCGGGACAGGCTGGCAAGGACCGTTGCGAATCCAGTCTGCATAACCTTGACTGCTGCGTCGTTCCGAGAGGCAGCCAGCGCCCTTTCCCAACTCCGAGCATAAAACGCTTCGGCGACCGCCAGCAACTCCTCGGGATGCGAACCGTTGATACGAATAAATCCCGACCCACCCTCCAATAGATTGGATCGCTCCTCAATTGTTACATCCGTGTTCGGGCCTAGAATATCCGCGATGAGCAGATCGAAGGCAACAGGGGAAAAGCGGCACAGATCGGTCGAGAAACGAAAGGTGAAGCCTCCACTTCCAAGCACGAGCTGTCGTTGCACTGCTACCGGGAGATTGCGAAGGCCAACCAAGTCTGCGCCGGCGAGCGCCAACCTCCGCAGTTCCATTGAGGAGAACTGGCCGAGCGACCAGGTGTTGTGGTCTACAATGGCTCCATTCATACTTGCTTCGGCCAAGCGCTCAAAATTGACATAGACGCCGAAGAGCTCGGCCTTCGTCAGACAGGCGCCGGACAGGCGGGATTGACCGAGTATGGCTCCGTGAAGCTGTGCGTACTCGAGTGCGGCTCCTGTGAGATCCGCATCCATGAACTTGGCCTCGTGGAGGATCGATCTGGTGAAGAGGGCTCCTCGAAGGCTCGCTCCGCCGAACTGGGCACTCTCACAGGAGGCGCGCATGAAGAACGAGCCTGCGAGATTGGCCCTGGTGAGTATCGCCCTCCGGAGGCTCGCAGAGATAAATATACACTGTTCGAAGTGGCTATGGGAAAGGGTGGAGTCATCCAGATTCGCGCGCATGAAGCCTACCTTGCCACTTGAACGCATGAAGGAGGCGCCGCGAAGGTTCGAATCCGCGAATCGAACAGTCTCGAGTCTGGATTGATCGAAACGGGTGCCAACACCGATAGAGTTCGAGGCGATGACGTTTCGGAGCTTCGCTCCGCTGAGATCAGCACCGGAAAAATTCGCACGGCGGAAAGTCACGTTGACCAGACTCGCCTTTCGGAGGACGACTCCGCGCAGGTTGGCGCCGTCAAGATTGATGTTCTCAAGTCGGCACCCGCTAAAATCTAGTTTGTCGACTGATCTCCGGTTCCATAGGTATTTGCGCAGCAAAGTCGACTTCTCTGCCTCTGGCATACTTTGATGGGGCCGAGCCAATTCCTGGTCATCCGGCACTCCCAGCTCTTCTGCTGACATCTGACCTCCTAGTGCTTCGACATCCGGATGAATCTGGTACTGACTCACCCGACCGTCCATTGCAGGCAAGACGGTATCCGGCGCATTGTGGGCGGAGGGCCCGCACTCACCCCAGTCCCAGGGGGGATTGAGAGCGCCATCCCTGTTTCGACGAACCAAGCGGATACTTGCCGCAATTCGCCCCCCTCCCGGCCTTGGCTCGGGCCCCTCGATTCGCCCCCCTCCCGGCCTCCCGTCACCGCCTCGCGCGGCCCGCCGGCCCATTCCCGTCTCGAACCCGG
>ENA-OWNT01002665-OWNT01002665.1-seawater-metagenome-genome-assembly--contig:-NODE-2665-length-18156-cov-4.016151_pt1 | contig 18156 bp, 7 predicted proteins | sample MGYA00238136_ERZ651165 | MGnify/ENA primary metagenome ERZ651165 (study PRJEB26861, sample SAMN08777766) | seawater metagenome | isolation source: coastal seawater | place: USA: Florida | collected...
TCAGTCAGTCAGTCAGTCAGTCAGTCAGTCAGTCAGTCAGTCAGTCAGTCAGTCAGTCAGTCAGTCAGTCAGTCTGTTAGTCACGGTCGGTCACTACGATCGGTTGTCGTGCCGGGCAGTCAGTCAGTCACTCTCACTGTCAGTCACTGTCAGTCAGTCACTCTCACGGTCGGTCACTGCCAGCCACAGTCAGTCACACTCGCTCACTGTGATCGTTCACTCAGTCACTCACTCATCATCAACCTCACTCACTGCCAGGCAGCTTGGCAGCGCAGCGGCCACCCACCCACTCACACTCACTCCCACTCACACTCACTCACTCACTCACTCACACTCACTCACTCACTCACTCACTCACACTCAGCTGTGTGTCTGGCCTCCTTCCTTCCTTCCTTCCTTGCCTTCCTTGCCTTCCCTGCCTTGCCTTCCTTCCCTTGCCTTGCCTTGTGTCTTGTCTGTCTGGCCAGGTGAGTCGTTGTACTGGGGCTGGCAGGGGCGTTCGGTCGGTCCAAGCCACGTACTACCTCTCGCTCCCTCCCACCCATACTAAATCACTCACCTCCGTCACCGTCAGACCGAGCGAATGGCCTGCCTTCCTTCCTTCACACCCCCTCCCTCCCTCCCACTCACTCTCACTCACTCCCACTCACTCACACCTCGTTGTGTTGTTGTTGTTGCGTTTGTCTGTCTGTCCTTCCTTCCTTCGTTCCTTCGTTCGTCGTCGTCGTCGTTGTCGTTGTGTGTTGCTGTGTTGCTTCTGCCACTTTGTTCTCTCTCTCTCTCTCTCTGTCTTTCTGCTGCCGATTCGCCTGCCTGCCTGCCTCTGCCTGCCTGCCTGCCTGCCGGTGGTGGTGGTGGGTCGGTCGTTTGTTGTTTGTGGTTCGACCGACGTTGTTGCTGTTGTTTGGTGTCTTTGCACCTTGCTTGGCTAGGTTGCTAGGTTGGTTTCTCAATCGCTTTGCTGGGGACTTGCGTGGGAGCACGCCGCAGAATGCTGGGCCATGCATACGAAACGGCGTTGTACACTCACTGACAAGACGCGACGACCAAAAGGAGGAGGCCTCGCCAGTCCGGTGTGTCGGTCAACGCGGTTGCCTTCCTTGCACTGGCATTGCGCTTGACGGAGGCGTCTCGATGGAAGGAGGTCTTCCACGCACCGCAGTCTCGCACAGTCACGTACGCTCGCTCTCGTCTCTACAATGCGTGTGGACGTACGTGGTCTTGCGAGGCCAGTGTTGTTGTCGGGCACGTCGCAACAACAGTGCGAACTGATCGCATGCGTTGCGTGCTTGCCGTGTGGTTGCAACTCTGCGCTTTTCCCCGTTGCTTCTGCTTTTTTGTTGTTTCTCTCTTGTTTTTTTTGCTGTGTGTTGTTTTTGTCGCGCTGTCGCGTCTGTGTGTTCTGGTGTTGGTGTGTGCAGCAACGGGATTGTATTTTTTTACACACTTCACTAGCTCTTTCGCTTCTTTACTTCTTCAAAATGCCGTACCGCGGAAACACCGATCTCCTGCACCCCGACAAGGCGCAGGAGGCCAAGACCCACAAGCTGAAGCGCCTCGTTCAGAGCCCGAACTCCTTCTTCATGGACGTCCGATGCCCTGGATGCACCGCTATGTAAGTTTCTGGCTCTGTCTGTCCGTCTAGTGTTTGATGTGCTGTGTCCGCGCCTGGTCCGCGATGCGGTACCGGCGGTCCGCTGGTCCTCATTCTGCGCCTCAGCCGTGGGTGGCGGCGCTTGTCTGTGGCTGTGGCCGTGGCTTGTTTGGGGATTTAGTTGCATGCCTGCGGCGATTTTGTTGCATGCCTGTGGTCTGTGGACGTATGGAATGCCACTTGTGCATCTGCCCGTCCATCGAGCACAACCAGCGGCATCTACGCTCGCTTCGCTTTTGCGTTGGAACCGAGTTTTTGTTCGTACTTTTCTCTGACCGTATGCTTTTGTTTTGTTTTGTCCTGCAGCACAACTGTCTTCAGCCACGCCCAGACTGTCGTCCAGTGCCCTGGTTGCGACACCGTTCTGTGCCAGCCCACCGGCGGTAAAGCTCGTTTGACTGAGGGTTGCTCCTTCCGCAAGCGCTAAATTCGTCCGAGTGCGTGCTAGTGTTTCCTGTATATAATTACAATCCCTGACAGTTTCAACTTGAGTGATTGGTGGTCGCGGTCGCGATCACGTGATCAGTGCAAGTGTCCATCCAAACATGCTCCGGTGCGAGCATCATGCGTTTTTGCTTTTGCACAGGTGGTGAATTGGGCAGGGTTTGTGTGTTGCAGATTGCGGATCGTCAGCTGCTGCACGGAGGTTTGGGGCGGATCTTCTGCGCCTGGCATGTGGGAGCTCTGTTCCTCTTGTTGCACGTCGGGTGGTCCGTCCGTGTGTTGCGACGTCGCGCCTCGTCTTGGCCCCACGCACCATGCTGCTCCTCCCTGCTATCCACCCCATCGCCGACCTTTTGCACGTTTCGGGTATTGCGGCGATGTCTCTACGTACCCGCGTACAGTATTGTATGTCGTGGGGCGTCGCCCTCCACTTGGGCACCTTGATGCCAGCACAGCACGAGAGCATACTCGTTCCACACTTCTGGGCCGCACGCAGAAACTACGAGTCAATGGGCACCCTGGTACTGCCGCGCACACACCGACCACACCACATATATGTCAAGGATTCTCACTCGCCGTGCTTTTGCATTCAACACCTGTGGCGAACCATCGTCGCACTCGCGCGAGCGCGCACTGCGAGTCGAGCCCCTCACACACACATGCGTGTAGAATGATAGTTGTTGTGCACGCATTCACAGTAAGGTCACAGAAAGTTCAACATTTCAATGCATTTATCTAGCACTCACAGTCACTACTACTCAAGTAGCGCCCATCCCCAGGACAGTGCATCCAGCATTGTGTGATGTGAGATTGTGGGAACTGGGAAGGAGCGGCGTGTCAACATACTTTTTGACGCATGTCGATTTGATTTCTCCACAAAGGACTTCGGATGCTCCACTGCAACGTTGTTTCCCCTGTTGACTTTCTTCAGCTCCTTATTCATGCATTGAGACGTTGACAGGCTTCGTTTCGTCACTTTCTCAAGTCTCCAATTACAGATTCTACAAACTGTACTGGTGTGGTGTGACACTACAGGCATTGTACAAATCGTAAATCGTGCTCAATCAAAGCTACCCAGGCAAGGTCGTAATACATGTTGTCATCGCTGTCATTGTTGTCATTGTCGTCATTGTCGGATTGTGCGCTGGAGCATGCATTCGAGTGGTGTCGTTCGTGTTGCAGGGTGTGTGTGTGTGTGTGTGTGTCCGTCCGTGAGCTGCGTGTGTGAGATGGATCTATGATTGGACATGCACGCATGGCGCAACATCAATGATCACATAACATGTATGAGCCTGTACACCTTTGGAACGAGCGTTCGTCTGCCTTCATGTGTGTGTGTGTGTGTGTGCGTGTGTGTGAGAGCATGAGTGAGTGAATGAGTGGGTGAGTGAGTGAGTGAGTGAGTGGGTGAGTGAGAGTGAGAGTGAGTGAGAGGAACTTGAAACGGCGAACGACGAACGAACGGACGAACAGACGAACAGACGAACAGACGAACAGACGAGTAGACGAATAGACGAACGGACGAATAGACGAACAGACGAACAGACGAACAGACGAACGGACGAACGGACGAAGAGACGAAGAGACGAAGAGACGAACAGGCGAACAGGCGAACAGACGAACAGAAGGTGTAAATGGAGTTCGTTATTCTTGTAGTCGGCAATGACTTGATGACGATGCGAATGTAATGAACGGCGGGATAGAGTGGAGTGTGTGGACGCATTGTTTGGTTGGGTGGATGTTGGGTGGGTGCTGGCTGGCTCGATTGAACCACAACAAACCGTAAACGACCATGGACACATCTTCGGCACAACCAGCAGCAACAGTTGCAGCATCATCGACAGCACACACACACAGGAGTGAACAAACTGTTGGCTCCCAAAACGATGACGAACAGAATCCGCTTGGGAGGAAGTGGCGTGGCTGGAACCCAGCGAGCAGTGGGCGTGAGTAGCGACACGGACGTGGCGAGTCTTCTCAAACCACAGCGGAAGCATTGCCAGATACTTGTGTACAAGACCATGCTGGGTGCTCACGACGTCTTCTCGTGGTACACCGGAAAGTGTTAGAAGAATAATTGCTCGATTGTTGGATAGGACAGGTGGCGCCGCCCCTGCGGTCAACAGCGGCCGCGTTGTGCACGACACAGGTTGCAGGAACTTCGCCCCGTCCGTCCCCCGTGTCCTCGGGTCGGACGGGGCCGCTTCGACTGTTATGATGCTCGTGAAAGGTGTGGGTGCACACTCGGCTCCCAGCTCAAGATGCGTAGCTCCAACGCCCGCATTTCCAACGTCTGAGAGGTGAGTTCCTTGGCAGGAAGAAGCCCACATCGACCGCGCCACCAACATGGAGTCCAAGCTTGCCGGAGTGGCCAAGTTGCTTCGCAAAGTTGCGGAGGAGTTGGCAGGGCAAAACGTCGCCGACAAAGGCAACAAGACCAAGAAACGCCACGTGCGTGGCGGATCTGGCGCGGGATCTACTCGTGCATCCGGCAAGCAACTTGCTCGCTTAGACGAGTTGAGGAACTGTGTCGACGATAGCGAGTTGTCCGTGCGCACGCGAGGGGCATGCAGTTATGCCATGCACATGTACTTGCTGGGCCACAAACACCTGCTGACTGTGGCAAGACAAGACCCGCAGTTTGCCCAAGCTGTTCTCGGCCTCATCAACGCCATCAAGGATGACGCCGCACATCAGCCCGTGCAAGCATATGACGAAATATACCTGCAAGCCGTGGACACGGTGGCCCTCCTCTTCGGGAAAACGTCCCAGACGAACGGCACAACGGCGGGTTCCAAGGGCCGCCTGGGGCGAGGCTTCGTGCCAATCGCGTTCGAGTCGCACTCTGCGGAAAGTCGAGAGGATGAGATGCGCAAACTGCACAAAGCGTCTTTGCAGGCGCCATTAGGTGCTCACACAGGCGGTGCTGGAAATCATGCGGGGGAAGCGGCGGAGCAGGGTCAGCTGTTGCCCTCGTTTCTGACGAGCAATAGCAGGCGGCACATGCCTCAGGACCGGCTCTCGGACGTACTGTCTGGACAGCCAATTCCCCTTGGTGCAACAAACGGCTACTTTGCGGAAGCGTTCGACTTCAATGCGTCGCAGCAGGCCACTATCCAGGTGTGTACGCGCGTATGTATGTGTCTGGCTGTGCACGTGTGGAAGTCCCTCACACTGCCGTGTCCACCGCTGCTGTTCACGCTGGGGTTTCCTTTGATTTACTTATTTCTTTTATCATTTTGTTGCCTTGTCTTGTTCTCATTGCATTGTTGCTGCAGAGCGAAGGGAAAGGTCGGTCTTCCGACTCTCACTTGCAGCACAACGTACTTCCAGACTTCAAGCGCCCCAAGCTGCCAAGCCGTGATGGCGTGTACTTTCCGTTACAAGTTGGGATCAAGTCACGCCGGTCGTCACAGGAGAAGCCAACGGAGAATTTCCCCTGGCTTAATCTCGTTGAGGCCGAAGCCTCTTCTACTCAGGGCCAAACTTCAACCAACATGCTGAGTGGTGGCAGTCGCCCGCACGCACGCACACGACACGATCGTCAGACAGAACCAGATCAGCCACTCCTCGCGCTGGATGACGTTTCGCCACAGAGGCGAGGGTCGGTGCTCAGTGCGTCGAAGCATGTTTCTCGCGTGTTAGACCGTCTCGGTCGTCGCGCTGTGGCGTTCGGCGACGAAGAGATACCTGACAGCAATACTTCGGAGTTCAAGCAACTAGGATACTCCGTGCCTGCGACGTGGTACCCACAGCGCAACAAAGCTTCTCCCGCGGCAAGCTTCGATTTAAAGACGCACGTGCATCCTTGGCACAAGTTTGGTCCACTTCTGTCGGAAGCACACCGTCTCGCCCCGGAAGAAGCACGCCGGCGCCACGATCGCGTGGTTGATATCTTTGGAAGCACGCAGCGACCAGCAACAACAAACGCGTCCGACGTACGACCGACACGCTTGCAGCCTCTGCAACAGCAGAGCACAATCCGCCCGGCTAGCGTGCGCTCCGAGAGCGGCGACGCTCTATTCCCCCCGAAAAGTCCAGAACCTGCAGTGCTGGGTCCAGCGTCTCCACGCAGCGTCTCGAAAGACCACCATTTTGCGAAAGCCATCTCAGCTTACGACACCGGTCGCCACCGCAAGCTACGGCAGAAGGCGATCGATCAGGACAGCGATGCTCATGGCAAGTCTTCGAAGTTGCGGCTCGCTCAAATCCGCAACGATCTGCAAAAGCACAAGGCCAAAATCAAGGCCATCGACGCAAAACAGGAGAGTCGTATTCGTGCACTTATGGACACGATGCCCATTCCGTTCCTGCTCAATTACTCAGTGGACTCGGAGTACATCAGAGAAAGAGTGAGGGAAATGTTGAGGCCGTTGTTCGCGTATCTGAACCATTTCGCGTTGGCCGCGCGCTTTCGACAATGGCGCCACAACGCTGAGCAATTGTCGAGTGCGGCTCGATTCGTTGATTTCAAGAAGGCAGCTGGCATAAAGCGGCTTGCTGCTTTCATTGAACTGGCGGTCAAAGAGCAAAACTTGCGACGAAAGCGTAGAGCAATGGAACAAATGAAGCGAGTCGTTGCATTCGAAAAGTATAAGGAACAACTCGCAGCTGTTCTCGTGTTGCAGCGAAATGTTAGAGGATTGCTGGGCCGGCGTGCATTCAAACGCATGAATTTAGCGCGTGACTCGGCGACCATGATCCAAGCAGTTTGGCGTGCATTCTACCCGCACTGGTGGTGGAAGCTCTTGAGAGCCGCGCCGTATCCAATCCAAGCATTTTGGCGTGGCGTATATTGGAAAAATCTTTTTCCACTGCTCAGGGCTGCAAGCCCCCCTATTCAAACCATTTGGCGTGGTTACTTCCACCGCAGCCGCTACCGTGCAGCTATCCGTGCAGCAGTAGTGATTCAGACTCATTTGAGGGGCCACTGGGCACAAAGCGGCATCATCACGATCCTCCGCGCGCGTAGCTACGAGCGTATGTCGCAACGATTGTGGGGGGCATTAGAAATCCAGAGATGGCTGCGTGGCATTCGGGCGCGATACCGAGTGCACCTTATTCGCAAAACCAATGAGCGTGAATCCATGCGCTTGTACAATGCTGCACTGAGGTTGCAGAGGCAGTACTACGCTCGCAATGGTGAATTTTCGAGTTTTGCTCTGTGCTGCGCGTTGCGGATTTCGCACGAACGCGAAATGGAGGAACGACGGCATGAAGCGTTGCTTGACCGATGGTGGGTGACGTATCGACTGCAGCTTAAATTTCGAGGTTTACTGCGCAGAAGGCTCACAAAGACGAAAGTTCGGCTCACGAATGCGGCAATAAAAGTCCAGCGGAGGGTTCGAGGTCATCGGCGGTTGGCTGCTACGCGGCAATTACTGGCCAAAATCAGGGTAGCAACCAGATGTCAGCGTCTCTTACGCGCGAAGCTCGCGCGGCGAGAAAATGCCGCAACAAAGATTCAAGTCTGGATGTGGTGGTCAAGTGCTCACCGAGCAAAGCGACGCGTCCTACACAAAGTAATATGGGACTCTATGCAGCACGCATTGAATCAGCACATCCAAAGATCGGAAGCCGCGACTCGGTGCCAAGCTGCCTTTCGTGCACATTATCAGTTCGAGTGGTACCGCGAGTATAAAGCAGCGCGTACCATTCAATGTGCGGGCCGCGGATTGCTTGCGCGGCGGCTGCTTGCGCGCATCAAGCGGCAAATTCGTCTCAATGTCGCAGCGCAATGGCTCACTAGTTTGTTTGCAGAAGTCGTTCCCAAAGTTGCACCGCAGGTGCTCGCGGAGCGTTCACGCATGGCATCGCGAATGCAGACATGCATAAGACGCTGGATTCTTTGGCGCAAGGTGTTGCACCGTCGTTTCTTGAATGCCAAAGCTACTGACATCCAAAGAGCATATGCCGGCATGCGAGGGCGGTGGCTGTTCAAGTATATTCTCGCGCGACATCGATTTTCTCAGAAGAACATTTTTCGAAAGAGTCGGTCTGTTCTTGCTGTGCTTGCCAAATACCGTGCGCGGACCAAGTGGCTTTATGATCCAAATGATGGAAAGCTTGGAGAGAGCTTGGTGCGCTACCTGCGCAGATATGGGTTTGGGGACCTTGCGGACGTTCTTGCCACCAATGGAGTCGGAGACGTTCCGTCTCTCAAACAGTTGGACAGCGCAGAAAAGTTGCGAAATGCAGGTGTACAGGACGGTGATGTCATTCGAGTCCTTCTAGCCAAGCATACAACCAACAATACTGATATCAATATTGACTACGTTCAGGCGGCTGTGGCGCAGCAACTACTGGCACAGAAGTTCCCCGATGCGAGCGAAAGTTATGTCGCAAATATGTTGGCATTGATTACCTCAGAGACCTCCGACATGTCTGTGTATTTGTTCCAGCAGCTGGTGCAGAAATCATCATCAGAGCGAGCGCTGAAAGCTGCTGTGTCCACGGCGCTGGGTTGGGAAGCACAAGGACTTGATCCGTCAACGACACAGCACTCGATCAGCACCCGTGATTACGACACAAGATGGAATCGTCATCGAGTCCGGAGGTACTGCCTGCTAACTGAAATGGCACTGTGGAGATGCATTGAACTCGATGCCAACATTGTTTTGGGCCACGACTTCGGGGACCGCACGAATCATTTTGATCCACTCCAGCGTCTTGGTGGAGGAAATGCAGACTTGGCAAACTTGGTGCGTGAGCTCGATGCAATCGGGCGACAGTATCGCACTGCAGATGTGCAACAACAACGTTCCAACAAAGGCATTGCGGATCCTGACAAGCCAACTTCGGTTGCACCATCAAGAAGAAGACGGAGGGGCACTCAGCAGCCCAGGGCAATTGTCGATCACGCACGATCACCCACGGATTCGCCCATCGGCACAGCCAATGATGATAGTACTAGTTTGGTTGCGTCTGCTGCAACAAAACTTGCTGCGAAGCTTGAATCTATTGTTGAACTGGACAAGTGTGCACTGAACATACAGCGCGTGTTCCGTGGAGCGACCTCGCGTCGTGTCACAAACCGAATGCTAATCGAAGACCGTGCCAGGCGTCAACGAGAAAAAGAAGAGCGAGAAGAGCGCGAGCGCCAGGAAGCAGCAGCTGCTGCGGAGGCCGAAAAGCAAAGAGTCGCGGAGGTGCAGGCGTACCTGAACACAATATGTTCACTCGGATGGCAGGAACGTGTTGATGAATTTGATGGTGTCTTCTTTTACAACGAGTGGTCGGGAGAATCAAGAACAGGAGATGATCGCCCAACGTACTCGGTGAAAGAGTACGACTTAGCTCAACGAGTACAGCGACAATTACGCATGCTTCTCGCAAAGCGGAAATTGGCAAGACTTAAATGGCAGAGGATTCGAGACGCTCAACGCGAGAAGCGCAAATTACAATGGGATGAAACAGAGGCTCGACGGGGAAATTTGTACCATCTGGACATCAGCACAGCGGACGGTAAACAGTATGTGCCCCCAACAGCAGCTGCGAAACCATCGGAAGCGGCGTCGCCTGTTGTTCCTACTCAGATTGTGAGGAAGAAGTCGTCGGCGTCCAGATTGACCGTCTCCCTGCGACGGGCATCGGCCAAGTCCAAAAAGAAGAAGCGGTCGCCGCGTGCTAGTGCAAAGGTTGTGAAACCAACTGAAGTATCCAGCGTGGCCCAAGCATCGGTGACCACTCCAGCTAAAGTTGTGTTATTGCGGCCGAGAACTCCAACATGTTTCGATGCTGACTACAAGGCGCCTGTTGCGGTCGCGCCTGGGCAGAACTTGGTGGGCCAATGCGTGGCGGTGTATCAGCGCCATGAAAAAGAAGACTCAGAAATCGAGCGTTGGTTTAGGGATGAAGCTGTGAAAGAAGCAATTGACTTGGTAATTCATCGTGCGGTGATGAAGAGTGAGGAGCCACCGAAACCTCGGAGACAGATGGACTCAGTTTTTGCTGTAGTTACGGCAGCGGCTTCAACGAAGAAGCTGTCCAAAAAAGCAATACTAGCACGTCAAAAGCGCGAAGAGGCCAGGTTACTGCGCGAAAGCTTCAAAAAGAAGCTCAGTGCAGCTGCTTACGTTGCAGGAGGCGTCGATTTTGAGTCACTGTTCAAGCATTACGATCGCGACAACAGTGGCGAGCTTGACTGTGGCGAATTCATCAGTGCCATGCGCCGTGATGCAAAATTGTCTACGAAAGACTTTTCAGATGAGTTGCTCACAAAAATATTTTTGTCAGTGGACGTCGACGGCTCTGGCGAAATTGACGCAGACGAGTTCATCACCTGGATGGAACAAGATAGCTCCACGAACACGTCGAAACAAGACATGCTCAAGCCTGGCGTTTCAGCTCCGTTTCGTTCGTTTTTTAAAACGTGCCAATCGAGCTTTGCGACCTATTTGATCGAAAACATTTTCGTGTCACCTCAGCAGAGAATTCTGGGTCGACCGCCAAGTGTACTTCCGAAAAGTGGGTCCACATTGGTAGCTCATCACAAAACGAAGAGTACCGTTGACTCGCTGCCGGATGTTGATGAGCTAGACGTTGTGGACGACGCCAATAACCCCGACACAGAGCCCCAAATCAACGATGACGAGGTGGATGACGTCTCATTATTGGACGACAGAGTCTCTCAATTTCTGTCAAGCTTGTCTCGAGAAACATTCCCTGCTGGGACCGACCTGTCGCAGGTTTGTGCCCCCAAAGTGGGGTCTGAACCGCCGACGCCAAGTAAAACGCTGGCGTCCTTTTCAATGTGGGACGAGGACGAGGACGACGATGGGGAAGGCACAGGGAATGAAAATGTCGCTGACCACAATGAGAGTGCAGCCCAAAGTCCGGGCGTTGGTTCTGGATCGCTTTTGTTAGTCATCTCCGGTGACTACGATGTCGAACTATACATGGACGCAGAGCACGAACAATTTGAGAAAACAATTGCCAGATTTCGGAGCAGTGATCATGACAACAACCCTCATTCGGTGGACAGTATCGACGCAAAGGGACACCTGGTGGGTGACGTCTCGTATTTCACTGTCGTCGAAGGGCGACAACTTCTGCAACCTGTGCGTTGGAAAACGATGGCTCGTTCGACCGTCCAAGCGATTCGTATTCCGCTGGACAAGTTAGCCGCATTCCTCAAGCCCTTGGCTGATCTGGAGGCGGCTTCGCAGCATGACCATGCTGTGCAACAGGTTACACTGGAGTGGGCTCGTGAGTCTGAAAAATTGCAGGCGGTGGCGGACGATGCGCGTCAGCGTCTCAGTGCGGCTGATCTAAATCTTTCGAAAGCAAATAGAAAACTTGTAGCCTTAAGGGCCCGCCATGCTGCTTGCTCCAAGGAAGTGGAGGTCGCAAAAGCTGAACTAGATGAGGCGCTTGCTGCGGCGAGCAGTGATGAATTGCTAACGGACGATCCCTCCAGCCCCGCGCACGTTGACTCTCAGTTAGCAATTGACGTTGCACAAGCTAAACTTGCCACAGCCGCTAAAAAGAGTGAGTCGCTCACTAAAAAGTTGGAGTTAGCCAATTGCGCGGTGGTCGATGCGCAAGCGAAAGTGGATGCTGTCACCGAGGAATTCAAGAAGGCTGACACGAATTTCCGATACCGATTCGAGTATGTGCCAGAGCCTCGAAGGCCGGATAATGCACCTCGTGACATTGCCGAGGCCCTCACTCGATTTACAGAGTTGCGGCGGGCTCTGATAGCACAGCGTGCTACAGTCGAGACAGTTGCTGTCAATGTCGGCCCGTCTTTGAGTGCCGGCCCTGTGGTGAAGACCACCAAAACTGCAAAGTCGAAGGTCCAACCATCGTCGGATGCACAGAGCCCAGGTGCAGCGAAAGCCCCAAATAAATCGAAAACACGCCGGAAAAGGAGTGCTTCGACAGTCACAGCTCTATCGCCAACGATGCTACTGCTACAAGCTGTGAACGGACAACTGTTGAAATCAGCAAAAGAAGAATTGCGACTTACTCGTGACCAGCTTGCTATATTTGCGCAACCATGCTTTCAACAGTGCCCGCATACTTTCCTGATCGGTGACCGTGTCAAGCTGCGCGGCAAAGAAGCCAAAGGACCAACAATTATTGCAAAGGTGACAACAAATGCTTTGTACGCGCTGACCGCAAAATCTCGATCTGTATCCGCGGAGCAACCATCGGCAACGAAACCAACTGAGTCTCAGAAAGCTGAGAACCAGAAAAAGGACTCTCCAGCATCGCAGGTGAGCGGGTCGGACGTTGTGGGCCCAACCAAAAAGCTAGTGCTGGATTCTCCTCGCAAATTGTTCAAGCGTGTCCGCCAGGCTACGACGAGCCAAGATCGAAAGGCAATTGCGTCCTTGGTCGATGACATTGTCAGCGACGCTGTCGACCAGTCCAATTTGTATCACACATCGTGCCGAGAGCAAATTGTAGAGCTGACCACCGAAATAATCTCCAATGCTGTCCATGCAGCGGTGACCCAAAGATGTGAGAGGGAGGCGAAGGCCAGGTTGCAGAAGCTGGAGAGTCGCTGGATATCTGGTGTTGTGGTGGACTACGACGATTCTGACAATAGCCAACGACATCTCGTTTCAATACGGCCCCCACATCGTGATGGCAGGGAGAGTCGAATTCGTGCGAACCAATTGTTTTGGTTCGATCTGTCCACAACGCCATTCAAAGTGAAATATGGTCATCCCGTCGCGCCGGTGACACTGGTTCCGGACACTTATGCGCCTCGATTCAAGTGGAAAATGGTACCCGATGACGTCTATCCCACCGAGATTTACTTTTGGAACTCCACAATTCAAGAGTCTTCGTGGGCGCTGCCAGGATACACGTTCGAAGAGAATGAAGCTGCTACACATTTGCAGAGACTCTTTCGCGGCCGCAAGGGCAGACAATCTTTTGTGGAGAAGGCCCGGTCACTCGATGTGTACAAGACAATCTTGACCACTTTACGGGCCGCACGTTCTGCAGCCTGGATAGGTTATGGCGCAGAGGGTCTCGATCTCCACATGTGGCTGCTGCGTTTAGGACTGGGGCACACGGTGGACCTCTTCCGTAGTTATTTTGCGAGTGATGAACACAAAATGGCCACAGCTGGCCGAAAAGGTGCCAGTGGCCGCACGAGTAGTGCCAGTTCCAGTCCCACGCACCGCAAAGCACGAGGGTGGGAGCACGTCGCTGCTTGTCGGTACATGGACGTACAATTTCTAATGGACAGCGTTGGATTGGATGCCGAGGACGCGCGATGGCTGCGTAGATGTACCAGCTCTGTAGCTGCTGAAGAAAAGGCGCTGGCGTTGGTGGTCGGAGAGACGGAGTCCATCGCGTTCAGTCCTGCAGGGGTGTCTCGACGCATCTCCACGGGGCCTCGGATTGAGTTTGGACGATTTTTCTCCAATCAAGCTCTGCGAGAGCAGGGTTTTGTAGAAGGTACTTTAGCATCCTCGACGCCAATCGCACTGGGCGCGATGCAAGCCTATCTGCGTAAATATACTGGAAAGCCCAAACTTGCGGTCGAAATGATCGAGCACGAATTGGCGGGGCAGCCCTTTGTGACGAAAGGTACTTCCGTTGCACGCTGTTTTCTGGAATTGCATGCTGGCTTTGTGGCATGCGCGAGGCTGTTCGGAGCCTTGGGAATAAGACCGCTTCAGCAGATGGCCAGGGAGTTCCGACAACCCTTCGACGCGATTGCAGTGCTGTTGAGAGGCGGGCAACCTATTTTCTTGCCAGCCGGAAGCTCTGCTGCTGCTGTCCAACAAGCTGCATCGGATACAACAAAGGCGGCAACGGCAAATTTGAGCACGGAAGTTCAAATTGCCATCAGCGATCAACCACGGTATTTTTTGGCAGCAGACGGCTCCAGATTGCAGATGTTCAAGTCGAACTTGTGGGACCCCCGCTTTTGCTCTCCCAGCACCGGAGATTCGCCTGTCGATAAGGTTCACGTCGAGTTGCTGTTTTTTGCTGCGTTGCAGCTGCGTCAATATTTCCAACACATTCGCCACATTTTGGACGGAGTGATCTTCGGTCAAGCTGTTGCGCGTGGGTTTATTCAGCGATCCAAGTTTCGTGCGTTCATGGGATATAAGTTTGCAATGGCCACCAAAATTCAAACGAGGTGGAGGATGGTTCTGGCAACTCGGTTTCGAGACCGCAGATACGCCATGCGGTACTCACCATGGGAGCAGTGCAAAGATGACGAGTATGATACTTTCTTTTACTACAACACTGAGACTGACGAAACGTCTTGGACTGAGCCGCCAAATGACCAGCCGTACAAACCATTCGGTTGGTGGCCAGAGCCGACCGTTGAGGAGGTCGCGGAAGAACCCGTGGGCATGTGCCCGGTGTGCTCTGATCGCAAAGCGACTCGCCATTGCCCACAGTGCGACGCTGATTATTGTTTCAAGTGTTTCGTAGACGCCCATTCTGAAACCCGTGAGTTGTTGATGCACAAGTACGAGCCAATCATTATCCACGTGCCACACGAGTACTTGGATTGCAAACAATGCAGCCGATTTGCGACACGCTGGATATACATCCAAACTCGAGAACCACGAAGTCGCGGGCCTGCCGCAGGCAGACCACCTGGACCCGTGACACAAGGCACCAAACCTGCCGGAGGTAAGAAGTTTGATCACAAATTAGTACCTGGGCAGGCGTCTTGTCAGAGCTGCTACGAAGATATCCAACTCAAGCATTATCGCACCCCACTACGTTACACGGAGTACCGCGCAGGTCATCCGGTCTGCATTCAATGCAATGAACGCTTTGCACACAAAGAGTGCCACGATTGCGATGGTGACGTGTACTGCGATGGGTGCTTTGATGAAGTGCATCGGAAAGGACGGCGGCGTGTCCACAAGTTCAAGCTAATTCGCGAAACACTACCACCAGCCGTTCCCACACTGCGTGTTAACTCGAGTGACAACACTGCTGCCGAAGGCGGCACGGAAGGTAGTGTCGAAAAGTCTTCCATCGCTGCGCGAGCTGCCGCCGCGCGGGCTGCAGTCGGCCATAAGTACTGTGACGAGTGTGACTTCGGAATCGCACGGCATGCATGCCCGTGGTGCCATGGCGTGTTCTGCAATGGATGTAATGTCGTGCATCCGCACTCATGCGACAAGCATCCCGACATAGATTCGGCAGTGATCCAAGGATCAAAAGTATGCTTTCAATGCGGCCAGCCAGCCTCACGAGAATGCCGTCAATGCAAGCGTCACTTCTGCAGCCACCGCTGGTTCGGCAACCCAGGGTGTTTCGAGTCGTACCATAACCCAGCATACGCGCCCCACTTGCGTTCCCACGTGTGGAAGCCGCATCCTGCGGCTTCAATCCAGGCTGCAGCGACCACGATCCAAAAATACGTTCGACGCTTTCTCGTCACAAGTCGGATTCGCCGGCACAAGAGAGACCGAAGCGCTCGGGTACGTGGAAGACTGTTTCCTGTGTTCGTCATTTCTTGCTCTCACTGGATTTTCTGCTCTTGTGGCGTGCTTGTGTTTGTTTTGAACTACAGTTATTGCAACGGGTGGCCCAGCGGTGGAAGCTCAAACGCCGCGGTGAAATTATTCAAATACAGCGAGCCGAGGAGAATAAGTCGTTGCCGGCTGTGTTCAACAAATTGTTCAAGACTATAGCACGCTCGACGAAAAAGCAGGGTGAGAAGAAGTCCAAGCGCGAGCTTGTTGTGGAAGCTGTTTACGACCGGTTAGTTGGACTGTGCATGGTTGAATGTGGTGAACATGCCGGCCAGAGTTGCAATGCATTGCAAGGCTGCGAAATGCTGTTGTCGTTTGTTCCACCACGCCACCGTCGCGAGAGTTTGACTCACCCGAAGAACATGTGCTTGCTGTTAGGTGGACACTCAAAGACTCTGCCGAGAAGCTCAACGAATTTGTCCGCGAAGAAATCATCGCTCATGATGTGCCGGAAGATCGCCAAGATTGGTTGCACCGCGAAATCGTGAGACAGATCCGCAAGGAGGTCAAGAAGAAACTAAAGAAGGAGAGAATCAAGAGAGCCGGCTCCTCGGCGCAGAAGGAACAGAAAAAGGATCTTGCTCGTCGCCGCCTCGCTGGGCGTTGATGTTGTTTCTTTGTTGAGGTAGATGATTTTCTCTCCCAACGCTCTGCAGACTACTCGAGTACCCTACACCAGACTACCGTAGACTAGACTAGATAAAATAAAAAAATCTAGAAAGAAAACCCTCATAGCGCCTTTTTTGTTTTTCTTGTCTTTGTTTTGTTGTTGACTACGGATACATGGTGTACCTCACTGCACACAACAATGCGTGACGGCATCCGTGAGGACCACAGTCAAAATGATGTCGACAGTGAATTCTTTTTGTCGACGAGTGTGCGTGTACCGGGTGTGTGGTATGCCCCGCAGCAATTTCCTGTGGCAACTCAACCGTAAACGGCAAGATATAGGACCCGGAATGAGACCACCTTTGCGGAGAATAAAATGGGTTCATATTTTTATCGACATAAATTCGGGACTGCGCTTGTACGGGCGAACACGTAGTCGTGCCTCTCGAGCGAGGCACTCGAACGAATCACAAGGCAAATCAATTGGCCAAGAGTGACGTAATCACCTGCCGCCTGAACAGCGGGGAATACGCGGCCACTAGCAGTGAACGTCCAAGATCACCATCATTACCTGCCGCAAGCCTGGACAACAGCAATGCATGTCTGTCAAATGGAAATACACTTGCAAAATGCGCAACAAGAGCCAGACGTCGCCAAGCTGCGTACCCGGTTGACGATCCACGCGTCTGCTGTGATTCGGCGTATGATTCGTCGTCCCCCACAAACACAGCGTTGCTCCATTGATCTTCTACATCTTCGCTAGAGCTGACGCTCTCTTCGGAACTTTCGTCGGGGATGTAATCGGAATCGTCGTCGTCATCGTCGTCGCGCCCAAAGTCTGCCTCCAAGATGTTTCGCCCCACAGATTCTTCGTCTTCGGTGGGCGCGTGGCTGTCATCGGTGACTTCTTCGAAGTAGTCGCTCATCCGCACGTAGTCCTTGGTCAGTGCCACGCGCTCGTTGTGAATCACCGCGCCTTGGGTCTTCAGGAATTCGTAGTCTGCTCTGCGCTTGTCAGCCACAGCTTGGGCGTGGAGCTGCTTCAGCTCCTGGTTCCGGGCCTTGGCTTGGTTCAGCCGCTGAATACTGACTGCGTGCTGTCGCGAAGCCTCATTTTGGATAGCAGCTCTCGTGGCTGTGTCGTCGAGGTGGGCGCGGCGTCGGGCTTCTGCGTTTGCCTGCCTGGTCTGCGTGTCAACCAGCGTTTGGTAGCTACGCAGCTGGCGGTGCATGTCAGCTGTCGCCTTGGAAGTCTTCACTCGTTGATTGTGTGATGCGCTGCGGAGTTGGCGCAACCCCACGATTTGCTTGTGGCGGTCTGCCACGCGATTCGCCCGCTTGGACGCAGGGCTCCGAACTTCATAGTTGAATTGGCGAGATTCCAGCTTTTCTTTGAGTTTGGCCGGAAGCTTTTTCGCGAGCGGAGTTCCCGACGAGGTGCTCATGCTGCTAGTGAGATACTGCACCACGGGCAATGTCACCCACGTCAAAAGTGCTGTGTGTGCGAGAAAAGGGACAAAGCTTGAGTAGATTTCGCTGCTCGGAACGTTTCTCGAAGTGCTGTTGACGAAGGAACGGAAAAAAAACAAAACGACGAACAAAACCGAAGTGTTCAACAAACAGTCAATTCTGCTTCCCACCCAACTCGAGCATCCAAGTCAGCTAAGGAGTCGAAATGATCCACGTAATCGAAGGAGTCACCCAACTACGGCATCTCTAACTATGTATCCAAGCTATCTCAGCGATCGAAGTCGTCGAAGTCGTCAAAGTGATCCAAGTGATCGAACATTGAAGGACTCCACCAACACCAAAGGAACGAAGTGAACGCACGCACGAACTAAGTGAACGCACGAACGAAGGAACGCAGGACGAATGAAGGAACGAAGGAACGCAGGACGAATGAAGGAACGAAGGAACGATGGAACGAAGGAACGAAGGAACGAAGGAACGAAGGAACGAAGGAACGAAGGAACGAAC
>ENA-OWNT01002668-OWNT01002668.1-seawater-metagenome-genome-assembly--contig:-NODE-2668-length-18132-cov-4.844143_pt1 | contig 18132 bp, 6 predicted proteins | sample MGYA00238136_ERZ651165 | MGnify/ENA primary metagenome ERZ651165 (study PRJEB26861, sample SAMN08777766) | seawater metagenome | isolation source: coastal seawater | place: USA: Florida | collected...
AGCCGAAGCCGAAGCCGAAGCCGAAGCCGAAGCCGAAGCCGAAGCCGAAGCCGAAGCCGAAGCCGAAGTGCAACGTTCGAAAACCATCGATCGGCCCACTACCGCTGAAATAGACTTGGAACGTGCGGCGTTGTCAACTCCGCATCAATCGGAAACATATCGCAACTCCCTCCAAGCAGTTGTGCAGGAGCAGCAGGAGGGTGAAATTTTGAATGAGGAAAGCATATTTGGTGATCATTCCGACGGTGAAAACAGAACACCACTGATCAAGATCGCATTGCTTGGCGACTGGGGAGTCGGAAAATCAACCTTCGTAAACGCTTTGAAAAAAGTCCCAGCCACTCATGTTCATCCCGGCCCAACGCCGTCATTTATTCGAGTAGCTCGAGTAGATGGAGCAACGACAGAGGTCGAAATTACAGACACGCCATCAGCATCCAGTCGTGCCGACATTCGTGGAATGGCATGCAGTGGATCCAACGCGTTCCTGTTACTTCATACTGCGTCGAAAGAAGAATCCCTCCTTAATGCTGCAAAGATTTGGTACTCTGAAGCTATGAAGTGGAGTGCGTCTTCGTCTGATGACCCAAAACGAATTCCCCTGATATTCTTGGTGCACAATCGGCAACAACTCGGCGAAGAATATGACTGTGACGTTGACGACGCAGCAGCTTTGCTTCAATCGCACGGGTGCGATGTGTCAGCTTCCTTAGATTGCAATGCCTCTTCATCGCCGAGTGTAGAGCGCATCATCCACAATATTGTGCGCTCTGTACGCGCTTTTCGTGGAGATGACATGCACACCCACGCCATCAACGAAGCAGCGCACTTGGATGATGTGCCTGCCGATATTTTGCTGGATGATGATGAGCCAGAGGAAGGTCTTTTCGCCCGGAATCGGGCCGCCGAGCAGGAATTGTTGGCCGTTTTGTCAGCAATGGAGGCTGATGATTCAGGTTTCACTGATGAGATGCTTGCGACCCGGAAGGGAAGTAGCAAATCAAGACGGCCCGATCACGACCGTTCGACTGACAAGCACGGCATTCTAGAATTGACCAATGACGGATTTGACACCGACTCTGCTGAAGAGACCATAGATTTGGAAGACGAGGCAATGCACCGCGATGACCAAACGGGCAAGTTTGCTTTCAACTTAGCTGCTCAAGTTGCTGTGTTTGAGAAGATGGATCGCTTCGAGGAATCACGTTTAAACGCGTGGGAGGTGCACAAACAACTGCAGGCGGCATGCGACGCCCTAGAAGTTGATTGTCCGAAAGAGGTTCTGGAATTTTGGCAAAACTTAGATATGGACAGCGACCGGTTGTACGGACCTCGAAGTTTTGTTGCCGCCAACGATGCCGCAATAGAGGCAGCAAGCAAAGCTCCGTTGCAATCATCAGTCGACTTTTCGAACACACTTGTCTCCCGAGAGGAATGCGTCATACTTTTCACGAAGTTGCACAACCTAGCTCTCAAGGTAGGACTCTCCGCGCGTGTGTTACAACCCCATCAATCTAACCGCTACTTTGCACTCGTAGACCGAGACACTCAAAAACGAGCCCCCGTTATCTGAAGACGAACCTGCGGAGTATGAGGTGCTACATGTATTGCATGTTCCGCGAAAGACAGTGGTGAAGCAGTTGGCTTTTGAAGCAAAGAATATTGGTGTCTTCTTGCCGGCTCCCGTCTCTGAACTCTTACTCGTTAGCCTCGGTGATGATGCCAAACCTTCCAACGGTGATCGTAGAGATAGGCCACCTAGCAGGCCAGCAAGCAGAGAGTTGTCATTGCGACGTGCAACTTTGTCCACACCTCTGAAAAAGTCCCAAGCATACGACAGTGCACTGAAAGGCATTGTGGCAGAGCAGCCACAGGAGGAACAGGATGCAGCGGGCTCATCTGCAACGACTGACCGCCACCAAAGACCATCCACAGCAGAAGTGACAATGGCTCGAGCAACTTTGTCAACACCATTATCTCAGAAGTCAGAAGCGTATGCCAGCGCTGTCGCTGCCGTTGTTGAAGGCGAACGCCAGGCGACACAGTCGTCGGATGCAAATGACGTGTCCAGCGCACCGTTATCGACGACTTTTGAAAGCGAGAAGGAAACGGGAGGTGGTCACAATGGTGCAGGTGACACAGCAACCGCGTCGACATCTGAACAACGTTCGCACGCAAAGCTATTGACGTACGACCAATTCGAGAAATTGCTAGCATCCGTTCCTGGTCGCAAACCACAGAAGAAAAATGCCCGTTTCACAGAGGATGAACAGTATAAAGAAGTGATGTACATGGACAAGTACACGAGCGCCCGCAAGGCAATTTTGAAACTTGTTCGCCGGGTGTTCAAAATGACTTGGAAACAATTGACCTTGGGGGACAAGAACCAAGACAACGAAATCACCATGTCAGAACTCAGTTCAATGCTCGCTCCATATTGCAAGGATCGCGACCATCGTCTTTTTGCAGTGCATACAGTGTTCAACCTAATCGACGGACAAGGGGTTGATAAGCACACTTCTCTCAAGGCCGTCGACGGGTATTTGACAAAACATGAGTGGATGAGCCGCGTTCTATTGAAGGACAAAGTCATTTTCCAGGAGACCCTCAAAGTGCTATGGGCCCATCACAACGGCGAACTACACAAACCAAAAAAGTCTTCGAAAATTGATGCCCTGAAGCTCAGCGTTGCCGAGGCTCGCAGCAGGTACACAGTCGCGGATCAAACACTCCGTGATCTTCGTCAACGTGAGTTCGAAATTGCTGAATCCCTTGCCACAATGGAGTCCAACAATGAAGCCGAGGCTCCCGAAAACGCTGAAAAGATCGCAGCTCTGAAGAAAGAACGGCGTCAATTACGTCCAAAACTGAAGCGGGCCGAACAGCGGTGCCACTCCAGCAATCAGGCCTACGGCAAAGTTCTACAACAACTCGAACGTGCCCAGTGGCTTCAAGAATTCGGGCAGAAATTGGAGGCAAAACGCGCTGATCTCGATTCTGCAACGTCTAAACTTCAGCGTCTGCAACAGCAGCTTGTGAAAATTTCAATAGATGGTCGCTTGGAGGAGGTGCCAGCCCAGCAAAAACGAGTGAAAAATCAATCTGCGGTCGTTCATCGGAAAACCCAGGCCTTTCGCAGGCTGGAAACGAAGTACAAACAGGCACGGTTATCCAAAGGTCCCACGCCAGGAACAACGAACACAGTTGAGCAACGAAATGAAGCAATTGAGGCTCAAATTGAAAGGATAGCGTTGAAAGAGGCAAAGAAGGAAGCTCTCGCAGCTGCAAATCGCACTTGGCATGGAAGTCCAAGCCAGTATCGCAAGTTGTCGTACTCTTCCGTGGCGAATCGTTTCATTCGAAACGAGCAAGAATGGGAACCTGTTGGCCCGAAGGAAGGTTCATCAAGTGGTCATCGTTGGACGAAAGCAGGCGGTCTTGCTGAAGGAGAAGATGGATACACTGTGGAGAGAACTACCAGGGCCATCCGACTGCTTCAACAAGCTTCTGCGGCCCGCATGCGCAAGTTTGACGCGTTCAAAGCCCAGACCAAGCACGAAAACCGTGGCGGTGATGTGTCGTACGTGTTGTTGTATGCGTTTACAATGCCTGAGAAGTTGTGTTTACTCCGTTCTGTTGTCGTTGTTGTTAGCAAACCTGATTGGTTGGGATCCCCTTCTTCTAATGCTCACTTGAGCTTTTCATCTGTGGCTAATCGCCACATCCGCAACAAGCAAGAACTTCCGGGATACGATCCAGCTGATAATCCTGTATTTGATGCGTCAAAATTTTCACCGAAGAAAGCGAAGAAGGCACCAAAGTCGGTGCGACGTGCACAAGAAGAAGAACAACGCCGCCTGAAGGAACTCGAGGACGGATTTGTGGGAAATCCACATTCATATCACCGCTTGACATTCTCTAGCACTGTCAACAAGACTTTCAAAACCAAGCAGGAAGTTCCAGAATACACACCAAAATTTGCATCTAGAACACGAAAAGTGTCACCAAAGTACGACCCATCATCGATTCGAGGGCTGCAGCAAAAGTTGAGGAAAACAAACTCCCTCATCAAGCGTAACCAGTCCGACTTGGAAACGTTGGAAACTCTAATTGCAGAATCAGAAGCAAACAACGAAAGCGCAGACGCTGCCTCACGCACAGAAGACAGTGACAACGTCGCAGCTATGCGCAAGGGAGCTGCAGCTCTTTCGGAAAACATCCAAATGCTAACTGAAATTGCAAACAAATGTTCGGAAGACATCGCCGCGGCAAAGCTCAAGGCGGACAAGGACTTGCAAGGTATCAACGCACTCCGACGGAAAGTGTGTACAGCTGAAGGCAAGGTTGTAGAACTTGCGGATACAATTGCGGAAGAGTTGAGGGTCGGCGGACTCGCTCTGCATGCAAGAACTGGGTTCTTGGCCCGATTCGTGATGCAGAAACTCTTAGAAAACGCGCCTGCCAGTGATACGCCGTCCATGCTATTCAATTTGTCGACAGGGAGTGACTTTGGGGACAGTGTTTTCTCAGTTCAACCTGCGTTCTTGCCTGTGGTTGCCCGCGGAAACAAGCGGAAAGGCAAACGAAAAAATGGTACTTTCAACATTCGACTCCACGAAGATTTTCTTGATGTGGTGACCACACTAGGGTTGGAGTATTCTGGACCTCGCGAGCCTATCTTGTCCTGCGACAACATGCGGCATACGGTACAAACGGTTCTGCCAGCTGCATCCGTCGGCGAGATCAACGCTTTTATCGAAAATGTGAAGCAAAATTCGGATGCATCCACATCTTCGAATCAGTCACAAAAGGACAAGGGCAGACAGATTGACGAATCCGATGAGGACAGCGATGAGTACAGCATCGACGATAGTGAGGTCGCATTGTTTTCATTTGCCCATTTTGTGCAGTTTGCTGCCTCCGTGGCAGTTGACCCGAATTCGGACGTGGTGACTTCTGCGATTGCTGCGGCCAAAAAGCGAGGCAGCTCCAAATCCGATGCTGTGGCGGCCGCGGCCTCTGTCAAACTGTACGTTTACGTTGCGACCCCAGACGATCAAGACACATCAGATTCTGATGAAGGAACCACCGTTGCCGCCGCTGTTGCGAAGTTTGCCAAAGTTCCGTCAGAGTTTGTGCGTTGGTTTGCGACGTCCGAAGCTGCTGAAGTCCTTCTCCCTCAACCAGAGTCGGACTCCGGGGAGCCGCTGAAACTTCGTCGGCTGACCATTGGGATTACTAAAACAGCACTACGGAAACACCTCGCAGAAAAGAACGACCTTGCCGTTGATGAGAGCTTCAATTCCTCAGCACAATTAGTGCGTCGTTGGGATCAACAGCTCCAAGCAACGAGATCACGTGCTTTGAATCTCCGACTCAAACTGGAGACTCGTGAAAGTGCACGTGAGAAACGGTTGAGCGAGGAACGTGAGTTGAAAGCAGCTCGGGCTGCAGATCCCGAAGGATTTGTGTCGGAGCAAGAAGCCAAGCGGCAAGGATGGAAAGGATCACCATCGACTTTTTACAGTTTGTCATACTCATCGACCACGAATCGACACATCGTCAACGAACAAGAAAAAGCTATTCTTGGCACTGACACCTCATCAAAATGGAAAGCACCACCGTTGCCAAAACCAAGTCCCGCAGAGGTCCGGCACGAGAAGTATGTCGAAGCTCGCCGAAAAGGGTTTATTGGCAGCCCGTCAAGTTACAAGGAGTTGTCTTTTTCTTCAAGTGCGAACCGACATATTTACAACACTCAAAGTTATCGCGAAGTGGAACCAGAACCAGATCTCCTCCCAAAAAAGTTGCGTGCTATGGCAAAGAAACGTATGAAGCGAGAAGCACTTGGAGTGGTCAAGCTTAAACGGAAGGAGGAAGCAGAAGCGAAGAAAGCAGCCGAAGAAGAGGAGCGTCGCCGCCGCAACTTGGTCCGACTCGAGAAAGGCTTCGTTGGATCTCCATCTTCGTATCGACAGTTGTCATTTTCTTCCACTGCGAACCGACACATTCACAACTCGCAGGAGTTACCACGTGGGATGCCAGAACCGCTGGATCCTGACCTCACGGACAGGTGTCTTTCTGCTCCAGAAGGATACAAACGATTTCGCATTACAAACAACAAATTGAAGGTTACTCATGGCAACAATGGTCGCCAACCACCACGTAGCTCTTCGGCAGCTTCAGCCGAATCTGTCTCAAAGGAAACAACGAAGTCTTTGGTTGAGAGCAGAGCTGCAGCTAAGGCAGCACGGCAACGCAAACAGGAACTACTCCGTGAAAAGCGAGAACGTGCGGAACGCAAGCAGATCCAATCGTTCAATGAGAGTGCGCGGTCGGCATTTCGTAAACTTCAGGCATGGGCAAAAGAGCCACGCAGCACCAACAATCAAGCAACGGAGCGCGGCCGACGTGATCAGGGGGCAAAAGCTCTGCAGACCGTGTTCGCCTTGTGCCAGCAGCTGCAGAGTCTGCTCATAACTGGGTCACCAATTGTGCACGGAAAAATTCCGAAAGCGAAACGAGAAGCCAAGAAAGCAATTGCTTCTGCTGTTGCAGCTGGTGAAGCTGACATTTACCACGTGCCCATGCTCAAGCTCTTCGGCTCTCCATCGCTTGCCACTGGAGGCCCTGAATCTGACGACACGGCGCAAAATGATGAAACAGCTTCGTCTGAGGCAGATCTCGGAGCTGACTCAACCAATGCCGACAACGACGAAGGCAATAACCCTCGTATTGACGCAGCCGCAGCCACACAAGAACTGTGTCAATTGGTTCGAGACATGTTTGTGAAAATGCCGTCTTTCCCTGGAGCGAGGTTGATATGGAATATTGTTGTGGAAATTTGCGATTACGAGCTTGCCAAACAAAAACTGGAGGAGATATTGCGTGCAGATGAAACCGTGCAGCAAGCGAGCTGGTGGTCAGATTCTGAAGAAGTGGAATCTGGTGAGCCAAAAGTGAAAAGTGATGATGCTGCCGCAACCTCAACTGCTGAGCCGAACGAGAACCGTGGCAGCGAGCAGTCGCCTGGCACGAACGAATCGAAGTCAAAATTCGTACGCCATGCAGTTTCGTCCACGTCCAGACAAAAAGCGATATGCGATTTTCTCTCTTCGCCGGATGGCAGGAACAGTGTGTTTTGGCCATTTTTCAAAGTTCGAACCAGCGGTTTGGCGTGCCGTGGCACCTTCAAGCAGATTCATCTGCAAACCGTCAGCGCACTACACGTCATGCAAATACGCTCGACCTCTAAGAAACCGGACGGAGACGATGGCGAAGACGCGCAATCGCAAAGTTCCAGTAATGTTGACATCGCGATCGCGTCGGGGTCATTTGATGGGACCGTGGAGATTTGGAAACAGTTGGGATCTTCAAAGTCGAAAATAAATCATCTTGCAACGCTCACGTCGAAGTATGAACCAAACTGTGTTGCTGTCGAAGCTCTCAACTCCCAAGTCAACGGAAAGAAGAACACGTTGGTGGCAGTGGCGTGCGTATCACGAGACGGCAGTCAGTCAAATGTACGGTTTTTCAAGCTGCACAGTGGAAGAGGAGTACCGACGAAGGCGGTCATCAACACAAAGGCAGTCATTACGTGTATGGCCAGTGTTGGTGCGGAAGTAGTGACCGGAGACGCTGATGGAAACTTACGAGTGTGGAGCAATCGTGTGAGCAACAAAGGCAATGGAAAGTGGGTGTGCAGAACTGTCATTCAGGCCCACTCCGGTGGAATTGTGCGCGGTGTGGTCGTGATCGCAGACGGGCGGTTTATTGCTTCAGTTGGAGCAGATAGTGCAATTAAAGTGTGGGACGTCCGTTCCGTGCCAGCACCCCCACCCGCGAAGGACAAAGCCGAGAATGACAAAACGCAAAAGGAGAACAAAGGCGATGTGTCCGACGATCAAAAGCAATCCAAACGATTGCTTTGTTGCATAGAAACAGGGGCCAACATTCGAGTGTTGTGTGCTGGTGCCCAAACTTCCGCTGCTAGAGGTCTGGTTGCAGTTGGTTTGGAAACCGGTGCAATGCCGGTCTTCCAATGGAGTGAATCGACTGAAGATGCGGACCAGAATACTGTGAAAACCACTTTCGAGTTAAAAGAAATTGAGCGATTGGAGCATGACAGTCCTTGTACGGGATTGACATTTTTACCGGACTCAACGCTAGTGAGTGGGCACGAAACAGGACAGCTCGTTCTGTGGCGAGGGGCCAAGAAGGTCACTTCGACGAGTGTTCGAGACAGTGGCATGGTCTCGTGTCTCTCGTCAACACCAGGTGGAAGAATAGTCGCTGGGTTTGACGGTGGCGCTGTTCGTCTGTTCAGTTGACCACATCAGAGGTTGTGTATGTTTGAAGAACATCATCAATAACAATAAATAGTGTTAGTTAGCGATGGTACTCGAGTAATAATGCTATGAATGAGTCGGAGATTGTGTATTGTGCGATGGTTTCAGAGTCCATCGTGCAGGCACAGGAGCAACTGCCTTGGTCGAGATCTTCTGTAGGACTCTGGTTGATGCACAACATACATCACTGGTGTCGCTTTAAAGGGGTACTCGCACACCAAGGGCATCGTAAGAGCGCTTCACTCGGTTGAGACGAGCAAGCTCGCGCTCAAGAGCGGCTCGAGCATGCTTTTCGTGATACAGTTCACTCTCGAGAGCCGACACCCGCTGGAGTGTTTGGCGCAGCCTCGATTCTAACTTGGCCGAGTTCCTGACTTCTTGGTACTCCAGCTCCAGGGCAATAGTGAACGCATGAACAATGCGTAAAATCCGCCAAACTCTGACTGATAATCCCACAAACGGTGAAGCCGGGTGTAGATCGTCCTCGTGAACCATGATCTCATGAGTTTCAAGAATCAGAGACACACAGATAAAAATTCCATCAATGACGTGCCAAGGGTTGCGAATGTATTCTGTCGGTGAGAGGACATACATGAGCGTAAGTGCCTCAAGTACGAAGATCACCAGCAAACCGCGATCTGCAACAGCGTTGAGCAATGCTAAAACGGTGATGGCTGGAAACTGCACAGACACTGCAACAATCACCAAATCCAAAATGACCAAGATGAGGATCAGCCTCTGTAACGTTTTGGAGTTGAGCATCTCTCGCAAAGTTTTCTTTTTTTCTTCTCGCCTTTTGTGCCGGAAATGAACAAGAACCTCCAACAGATCTTTCAAACCATACAAACACTGGCGTGCTGGCTCCGTGACCCATCCTTGCTGTGCAAGAGGAACCCATGAGCGCGATGACAAAGAAGTACCTTTCGAGGGTGATGGTCCGATCTCTGGATCACCCTCGTCCATACTTGTTCACACCGCTCTCGGTGTCGTTCTACTACATTTCACGACGGTGTAGGAACTGTAAACAGGTTCATGGTGTGATGAGCTGGAATATACGTCTCTGGGGCGAAAATCTGGCACTCCAAAACGCAGGAATATGAAAAGCAAAACGTGGCTCTGCTTCAAGAATTTCAAACGACACGATCATCCATCCTCCAGAGCGAGCATCGTCCACTTCGGCTGATCTTTCACCATCATGGCACTGCTTCTTTCCCCTCGCTTCCGCTGCATTTGCATTGCAAGCTCCGGCCTTCCACCTCCCCCTCCCAACACGAACACTGCCAGCATGTGAAGTCCACAATTGGTCGCCCTTTCGATGCCACCACGCCACGCCACGCCACCACGCCACCAACCGTCGTTCGTTTTGAACGGCAGCATCGTTCTGCGTTCGCGTTCGCCGTTCGTTCTGCGTTGTCGTTGCTCTTTGTCGTTCGTTCGCCAACGAACCAACACGCAGCGCGATTAAGGAACGTAGCCTGTATTAGTAGGTCGTTTTGGCGAAGGCATGCCGGGGTCGCCGATGTCGCCGATGTTCGAGTTCGTAGCTGCCGCCTACAATACGAATTAGTGGAGAGAGAGCCGGCAAAGTCACGTCCAGGCACGCAACAGCTGGAGAAACTGTCCGAATTGTGCTGACGGCTGTGCACCAGTTCGGATTCACTGTACGATTTCTGTATCATGATCGTAGGATTGATGCACCGCACGTGCTCCCTCCGTGTAATGGTGCTGTGGCGTCTACCGATAGCAGTGAGTTGTCCCCAAGGCCGACCCGGAGGTTGAGGAAGGGCTGCCACTAAGCGGATCACGGATGGACCAGGAAGACCACAGTTAAGCCGGTACATTACAAACATTGTGGACATGTTCTGTCGTTTGAGTGGGTGTCGAGGGAATGCTGGCAAGTCCTACAGCGGGGTTGCTGCTGCGACACACTTGTTGCCAACGGGGGTGGAGAATGCCAAAAACATTCACGGAAGCCGCTGCCACCCAAAAGCACAATATTAACGAATGACTGAAACTGATTGGAATTTGAAAGGTAAACTAAGAAAATAATCGCACTGCAATGGTGTTCATTCTCAGTGCCTCGTTCCTGAGACTGAAGGTATGTAAAGAGGGCTGTTGTACACAGTTGCGTGGTCCATGAACCACATCCTATTGATCAAAATTACGAAAGTGAGCTTCCTGCCGCGACGGACTTTAATATATTTCCGTAACCGTGTAGGCCAGGGCCCAAAACAAAACAAATGCCATCAAATGTTTGAACATTCCGAATACGAAGAACGACAGAGGGCTCGTCAGCAAGTAGGCCTTCAAATCAAACTTGAGCTACATTTTCAGCAGGATTAGTCCAACAATACAAAATATACGTGAGATGCAGCACATGCGCTCCAAACACTGCGAAAGATAACACACCTTTACTAGCAGCAAAGTCGACGTGAACAAGTAGATGAAGTAGTACCAGGCAAACCCGATAAGGTTCGTGAAACCGAAGATGCCAGCCGCGAGCCCACTGAAAACTGCACTGATCAGTCGAACTTTGCCCAAGAACTGGGTGTTCTCCTGAATGGCTTGCATGTCCAGCGTACTTTCGTTCATTTTGCGCCCCTCTAAGTATTCCCAAACACGGGGGTTCCGATGGTGTCAACTACACGATGTAATTCAGCTCTCCGTAAGTCTTGAAGCGGATCAAGTCACCCACGACGACAGCAGCCACCGGCAAAAAGAGAAGAACAAGGGAACGAACACTGTTTGCTATGCCTAGTAAAGCTAGATGTCTATGTGGCGATACGCACCTGTCCACCATTTCGACTAGGTATCACCACGAAGACGTGTGCTTCTCACCTGCTGTGTGAGCAGCAGTCGAGAGGCTCGGTCACTCGTCACGCTGCGCACGCAATGAGAGAGTAGAGCCTTGTGCAGGACAAGTCGCCGCTGCCTCACTTGGTGGGACGCGTGTGGCTTTTGTTATACGCAGTAGCGTTTCGCTTAGGAACACAGTTGTAGCAGTTGGCTATCTCCTTGTCGACTCACTTCATGGTGCGATGTCGCATTGACCCTGCTCCGGCATCTTGCGTCTCTTCACCATCTTCTGCATCACATTCCACCCGTGTGGGCATCAGCAATTCCAATCAACGTTACCAGCAGACAGAATCCCACTCCAAAGCAACAACCCCAAACCGACCAACGGCGAACGAATGACGCCACGAACGATCCAACGAACGGGTCGATGAAAGAACGCACGAACCAAGAGCCCGTGAAGCAAGTAGCCACTTCCTGAGCATACTCGTACCATATCGAAGTCGAACGAAGTCTAACGAAGTCGAACGAAGTCTAACGAAGTCGAACGAAGTCGAACGAAGTCGGGAAGAGGAACGAACATCGACGTTGCTTGTTGCCTGCGTCGGTCGGTGTTGGTGTTGGGTGTTGGTGTTGGGTCGTCGACGACGCGAAGCGGACAACACGACAGCCAGCCCAGCCACGGACCAACCACGGACTGACTGACGGTCGTTGTGGTTGTGGCCACACAGCTCACACACAGCTCACTCACAGCGCACTCATCACAACACACACAGCCCACGGCTCCCTCCCACTCACACACACTCACACACTCACACGCGAATATGTGATTCTATACCGGTTTGTATACTCCCTAAAGTACTATTCTATTCTGGATTGTGCGTCGCATACTTACATATAGATATTGTTCTGTGCTCTGTACTACTGTACTAGTACTGTTAAAATCAGGATAAAAGTAAATACGCCACATCGTCCGGATCCCAGCGCGGAATACTACAGGCTGATGCCCTCAAATTCGGACGTTTTATGTTGAAAATGCGTTGAATTACGTACACAGACCATTAAAAATACGGGCAATACAGTATCATTGCTCTGTGCCGGGAGGAGGGCAGTTAGTTCGTGGGTCGCGGCGTAGCGTCGCCTTTGTTGGACACAGCGACACGGCGACACCACGAACCACGACACAACACACGACACCGCGACACCGCGACACTGCCTGCTTGCTGCTTGCTCGCCAGCTGTGGCAGGGCTCTTCTTGCTCGGCGTCGGCGTCGGCGTCGGCGTCGGCGTCGTTCTCCTCGTCATCGTTTTTCTCCTCGTCGACGACGTTCTCCTCGTCGTCGTCGTCGTTCTCCTCTTTCGATGGATGTGTGCAGACATGATGACATCACGACACTTCTTGCTCGCCTTCCAAGTTGGCAGTGTCGTTCTTGGTCCTCCTGGTTCGATATGCAAAATGGCGTTTGACAACTCCGCCACCGTTGAACGGCGCGGCAACTCGGATGTCCACAATCCAGCGTGCAGGGTTGTGCAGGTTCAGTTTCGGTACTTGCTACGGCGCAATCGTGGAGGTCGCTGTAGGTACGTTCCTAGGCGAGCAGATGGCACGGTGTGTCTGAAGTTCCAGCACGAAGCGTCGACAGCAAAGTCATAAGCTCGGCGTGTTCGTCATAACAAAATTCTGGTTCATTTCCACTTCGCTTAGCAAGGCCCTGTGCCTCTGTTACAGCGGCACGCAGCAATCGACATGTTTCGTCGGCGCGGAGCACGGATTCGCAGGCTGTGGTAGACGTGGTGGAATGGAGCTGCCTTTTTCGTCGAGAACACACTCTCCCACTCGATAGCTATGATATTGCCATCCCAAGCAACGTTGGCTCCATATGTCGTCGCTGCAACGTCAGCGTCATCATTGTAACCGTCGTCTGATTTCCCCATGTAGTACGTCGCGGCGGTGCCCATGGGGATGCATATGGCCAGGTTGATCACTCCATGTTTGTCGAGTCATGGCCTCCGAACTTTCGGTGTTTTGTCTTTAGTTGCTGTCGTGGTCCTTTTCTTGACTTTGCACCGTCTATCGTGGGAAGTACACGAAGTGGAGCTCGTTTCTCCAGGACGCGTTAATCAACTGCCTCGATTTCGCGCCGTGGTGCCTGCCGAACTGCCGACTCCAACTTACAAGGGTACCCACATTATTTCCCGACAACTCAAGGACTCTTCGTCATCACAACCTGTGCAATCGCAAGACCGCGATGTTCCGCACAGTTCTGGAATTGACAAAGTGTCAAGATCCCTCAGCAAGGATGAGGCGAGACGACAGCTGGCAGTGTCCTCTGGCCTGTGCTTCGATGGTACTGCTCCAATTAGCAACATTTCTGGTTTCTATCAATACAATCCCGAAGTCGGTTTCTTCAAAGTAGACACTGGGACCGGAATTGTGCAAACACCGTTCGTCAAGGATTGGTTTTCGAACGAGAAAATTGTATCGTCGTCTGATATCAACGTTGTCCTAAATACGCACAAGGATGCAACCACGTGTGCTGTGGATGGCGTCTTCGTGCCGTATTGCGGTCCATGTGCAAGTACCGCAGACGGCAACAGCCTCAGTATCAATGCTCGCGACAATACGTCATCGTATCAAATGAAATTGTCAGTAGCAACCTGCGTCGTTTTCGTGACGAATTCCTACATCCGTGATGCCACCAGCGGCCTTGACGGGACGTGTGAGACATTCTGTGCTTCACATGATCACAGTTGTTTCCGTGGGTATCGTCGGATGCAAAGAGATAGCGTGGTTGCTACAGATATTAACACACAGGACGCGGAAACATTGACAAGTTGTCGAGCAGCCAGCATTCCTTCTCAACTCTACTCGTGCCAATCTTCAACGGGCATTTCATGCTCAACGCAAATCGACTGTTTCGTGTACACACATGACATGGAGTCGTGTGTCCAAAGCGTGTGCGTGTGCCCACAAGGTTGGTGTTGGGATGCAACATCCCAGCGGTGTATTTTCCAACATTCTTCGGTGGCAGCAAATGCTGTTGTTTCAACACAGCTTTGTGAACATGATTCGCTTATTCCATGCAACTTCGAGTGCGGAGCAGCAAACATGTCTTGCTTGCCAACAACCGTTCCAAACGCTGTCAGTGACTTGCTGGAGCTGAACTACACATGCCAGTGCGACACCGGCACGTGCTACGACGATTCTACCGAGAGTTGTTTTTCTCCTCCAAGTCCACCAAGTCTCATTGACCCGATTGTCGATTGCTCTTTTGACTTTGGGACTGTGTCAAATGATGTGGATTTTGGCAATGCTGTATGCCACTGTGAGGCGAAACAGTGCATTGTGCCAGCAGTAATGACGGGGTATGAGGGATGCGAAGCTAGTCCCAGTTTCCGAGCTGGTTACACCAACGGTACTGGTGTTTCGTACGACGACTGCGTTGCTTCTATAGTGTGCGCCTCGAACTACCGACTGAGTTGTCAATCGACTTCTATCACTGTAAATTGCACCGGGCGCACCGGCGCCGAATTTGAGTTCGATGGGTGTCGTCCGGCGTGTGCCATTCCGTTCGATAATGAAGCCTACGAATTCGATTGTGCATCTACCAGGATCGCAGACGATTGCTTGCAGTACAACTCCGGAGCAAATGCATCTTTGCTGTCTTCGGGGATGTGTGCAGTTTCATGCGCGGCGGGCTACTTTAACAACAGTGATATCACCTACAGTTGCTCGGCGTCGTCGACGCAAGTGCAGGATTTTGTCCTCACTGGCTGTGAGCCGGGATGTACCATGCCATCGGATCAAAGTTTCTACAACCTGACGTTTTGTCCAGTCCTCGCGAATGTTGGCGGCGTGGATTACTACCCACAGGATGCTGCTAATTGCACCATTTCTTGCGCGTCCGGCGGGTCTTCGATTGCCACTTATTCCTGTTCAGCACCGGGAGGGCAATATATTCTTTCTGGATGTTCGGGTACTTGCCAATACGATGCAGCAAACATCGACATTACAAAGTTTGATGGTTCATGCGTGACAGACAGCAATGGTAATGTTGATATCGCAGACATATCTTCCAGCTGTGCGTTTGCGTGTCAAAGTGGGTTAGCCACCATTCCTGGCCAACTGGATGTATTTTGCGATGGCACAAACACAATTTCCGTCGTCGGCTGCAACGTGACAACGACTTGCCAAATTGACTTGACGTCAAATCTGTTTGACACATATGTGTTTTCTGGAGACTGTCAAACATATTCGCAAACAAGTTCCAGTTCAATTGATTTGCTGACATGCAACATTAGTTGTGCAACTGGCTTTGTCACCAATACAAGTGGCGGAAACTTGGGCACTTGTAACGCAAGCGATGGGACTGGTTGGGTCGAAATCGACGCGACAGCGTGTTTGCCACAGTGTATGTTTCCCGCGTGGATGGCAGAAAGTGCTGCTCCGTTCACAGCCTCCGGGACCTCTTGCGTTGCCGCAAGGAGATCCGGATTTTCCACTGCAAGCGATTGCCCTGTGGCCTGCTCAAGTGGGTATTTTGACACAGCGTGCAATTCAATTCAAGGAAGCGACCTGTGCACAGTTGATTTGATATCTCTGCCGACTTGGACAAATGCAACAAATGCATTGTTGCAGTGTAAAGCGCTTCAGAACAAGATGAGTGACATCAACAACACCAACTTTGTTGCGTCATTCTTCAACTCGTCGACAGCACAGTGTACGGTGAATATCAGCGAAATTGGATTTCACACTATCGCGAATGTATTTGCAAAAGCAGAGGTACTGCAGACACATTTAGGGTCGATGCCCCCTGCAGAGTGCGCGGCGCGATGCGTGACTGACTCAACTTGCACAGCTGCGTTCTCAGCAACAAGGTCGTGTGCCGATCCGCTTCAGTGTGCGTGTGGGCCTTCAATGAGCGACTCATTCGATTGCTACCTGACAACCACAAGTCAGGGATATATTCTTCGCAACATCAACGAAAGCAGTAGCTCCTGCCTCCAAAGTTGCTTCGGCTTGTCTTGCGATGACTGGATTGGCCTATCCGGCGATTACACCGCCAACAATCCTTATTCATGCAGCAATCTTGAAACGACATTTTCTTGCGACTGCAGCAATTGTTCGTGCTCTGGATCTGGACCATTCTTCCGCGGCGCAACAGGGACTTTGTACTTGAAGGATCGTGACAGAGGTGTTGGTGGAGCCACAACTCATTGTGCGACAACTTATGATTATTTTTCGTTTTCAGGATGTGTCCCATTGGCTTACACATTCAACACAGGCCAGGAAGTTGTCAACACCGATCAAACATCCAGTTGCATTGCAACCCTCAATAAGCAGCTTGCCAGTACAACTGGTGATCTTGTTTCGTCTTGCGATGTGACCTGTACGGACGCGCAAACAGGTGCTGGGTGCTTTTTCTCTCATAGTGCGATTTTGCCGACGTATGTCGTTGAGTTCTCGACCCAGAACGGCGTATGGTCGTTGTCAGCGTCATCACCAGTGTGCGTCGTCGCCACTTGCAGCGATGGAATATTGAATGCGGATGAGACTGACGTGGATTGTGGTGGGTCCTGCACGGCTTGCGTTTACGTCGATGAATCTTACTGTGGCGTCGAGTATGATGTCGCGACTGAAACTTTGCTGAGTAACATCACCGTGACGGGATCAGGCTTTCAATCGATATCGATTGACAGAATTACCGTTGTTGACAGTTCTGGTGCATCTCCTTCGCCAACTGCAACTGACTTCTCTTTTTCTGTCTTGTCGAATACGGAATTAATCATGGAGTTTCGTTCGTTCCCATTCGAATACGTGGGTGCCATCGGAATCGTGGTATCGTACCAGGATTCACTTTCAGCAACGACGACAACGCAAACCTTAGCTGCCACGAACATTTCAACAATCTTCGTTGCTGCCCCAATCCTACAACAATCTTTTGAAGTGTTGAATTCAACAGCAGCAGAAGTGACCTTGCGCGGAACTGGATTTGACCCCAACCACTGCACGTCGCATACGCTGGTGTTTTCCCCGCTTTGCGGTACAGTCACAGCCGTCGCGACGGCAGCCTGCACATCAACGTCACTGACGGTCAGCTTTACATCTCTTTCTTCGAGAAGCGTCGGCAACTTGACTGCTGAGGTTTGAACTCTTGGTTGCCCTGTTACATGCGTGGTTGTTGTATCTCTTAAGTAAAGTGTGCTTTTTGTCGTCTAGGTGAGCATTGCCGGTGGACCATCATCCGAGCCAGAAATCGTGGCTGTCGTTGCTGCAGTGGCGCCTGTTGTCACAGCAACGGCATTTCTCGATGGTGATCCATTGTTTGACACGAGCGTATTCTTGTCAGTGGAAACGGACACAGTTTATTATCTGAACATTTCAGGCACAGGTTTTGACACATCGCCGACTCACAATGTCATTCTTCTCCGAGCCTTCGATGCCAACCTCATCGAATCTGCTGAATTCCAGCCGTGCAATATATCTTCTCAACCAGTTCTGTGTCCTTGGGTGAATTGGTTTGACGAGGTGGGATCTGGAGTCACGCGCGATCTTTTGTACAACGTTCCAATGTTCCTGCGGACGGGATTCGCTGGGCAACTCCTCGAGGCAAATGTATCGACTCCTGGTCGATGCAATGGCGCACCATCTCTCACTTCTCCATCTACCGGCATTGCTTTCATTCAGTCGAATCCATTGATAGATTCCAGCAATAGTCTATCGGAGTGGACCACTACGTCTTACAACATCACGGGAAGTGGCTTCACAACCGGATTTTCGTCTCTGTTGTTGCCAAAATCTTGCGACACGCCATCAGGCCCTACGAGCGTTTGCAATCAAAGTGCGTTCTGCGACTCTACTAGCAGGGTTGATGTGACACGTGTCACAACCATTGTGACGGACTCATGGAGCTCCGACAGCTGCTACGCTTACTGTTACGGAAACGCCTCCTGTGCATGCTTCCATTTTGATTCTTTGACAAAAACTTGC
>ENA-OWNT01002669-OWNT01002669.1-seawater-metagenome-genome-assembly--contig:-NODE-2669-length-18121-cov-4.418145_pt1 | contig 18121 bp, 18 predicted proteins | sample MGYA00238136_ERZ651165 | MGnify/ENA primary metagenome ERZ651165 (study PRJEB26861, sample SAMN08777766) | seawater metagenome | isolation source: coastal seawater | place: USA: Florida | collected...
ATGAAATGAAATGAAATGAAATGAAATGAAATGAAATGAAATGAAATGAAATGAAATGAAATGAAATGAAATGAAATCAATGAAATGAATGAAATGAGAAATGAATGAAATGAATGAAATGAATGAAATGAATGAAATGAATGAATGAATGGAAGGAATGGAGAGTCAGTGCCGCTGACTGAACATTGAAGCGTGTGGTGGTGGCTGGCAGTCAGTCAGTCAGACAAACATACAGCCGTTTCTGTTTCTGCTTTCCTTTGCTTTCCGACGCCACAACGACGACGACGACGACGACGACGACGACGATGATGACTTGCTTGCTTCGATGACTTCACAGTCGATGACTTTTGATGACTTTGGTGTGACTTGTTGTGGCTTGTGATGACTCGTCCGCCGCGGCTTCCGTGACTGCCGTGGCTTCTGTGACTGCCATGACTTTCCTGACTGCCGTTCCTGGGATGAGGTTCGGTGACTTCAATGAATTGTTCAAAGACTTGATGCGAAGACTTACTGCGACAGTCGATACGTGGACGTACTTCTCTTGGTTGGGACAGTCAGACGGGGTAGTTCTGCCTTCCTTATATGGGTGGTGGAGGAAACACCTCGCCTGGGAGATTTCCCAACGCCCAACGCTGAGAAAAAAAAGAAAAAGAACAATAGAGTTTGTGGGACAATAGTTTGGCGGCGACACGGCTCGCAGCATTCTTCCCATGCGCACCGGTGCTCTGGCCGCGTAGGCTGTGTGGTGTCGTCCGCGATGGCATCACACGCAGCAGGAGAAGGAGAGTCGCTGAAGCTATCTCACAAGGTCCAGCGACTCCAGCTTGCGAAAGTTGTCCCCCTCAACACAGACGATGAACCCAAGAAGAAAAAGAAGAAACCACCACTCCCCAGTGGAGCGGGAGCACCAGACAAGCCGGCGACACTGTCAGACGACGTCAAAGAAGTTGCTGAAGTCATCAAGGCTAACCAGACTGCAGTAATTGAATGCTGTGCTCATTTCGACCACTTCGGTGTGGCGGGCATGAAAGTGGTTGCAGAGGCGATAGCAGCCATTCCTCCCGGCAATTCCGTCCTCACGCATCTCACTTTGGACGGAAACTGGTTCAAGGATGAAGGGGCTCAAATTCTCTCCTCGTCTCTCCCCAGAATCCGTGGTTCTCTCAAAGTCCTGGAGCTGCGAGACAATAAAATGAATGACGAAGGTATTGTAGCGCTTTGCAAGGCACTCAGTGGGTCAAAGTGCTTGGAGAAGTTGAGTGTCAGTGGAAATCGAGTTGGCACGCGGGGGGCCAAGGCAATAGCGAAGCTTGCCATCGCGACTCCAACACTCGTCCACGTTCTCTTGCTGCATTGCGAAGACATTACCCTGCCAGCCATCGCCACCTTCGCAAAGACCGTTCTCACAATGGACAATGAACGCCCTTTGACGTTTTTTGAAGGCTTGGAATGGCTAAAGTTGCGAGAGCCCTTCAAATTCAAAAAGCCCTATGAGTTCGATGCCGAAGTGCTAGCTTACCTCAAGGACTTGCGCAACCCGAACCGAGTGCAAGCAAAGGAGAAACTACTTCGGATGGAACAAAACCTCCAAAAAAAGTGGATCGTCGGTGAAATTGACAAAGCTGAAAGTTTCATACAAACGGCATTACAGACAGAAAATGAGCAAGCAGTGCGGTTCGCGGTTGATCGTGCGCGTGGCATGGAGTGTCCAGATGATTCCGCTTGGATGCAAAAGGCCATTGCATTCATAAAAGAATGTGTCGCGGCTCGTAAACGGGAGATAGCGGAACGCAAACGTCGACGGCGATGGAGGCGGCAAGAAAAGGCCCGTCGGGAGAGAGAGTTTGCAGAGCGTCAACAGCGTGAGCTTGAAGAAGCACTGGAGCGAGATAAGAAGCCTCGCGGCCTGTTGATGTTTACTCTTCTGTTCGGATTTTGTTGTTTCTTAACAGCTTGTGGACTTCGTCCAGCCTTTCTGAACGCAAAAGACAGGATGACTTATGTCGTTGCTCGACTGAACGTTTGCTGCTTTGTTATTACTTTTGCCTTCGGAGTGTTCATCCTCTACCTCATTGTGTCGGGTGACGATGAGTGGATTCGATCGTCCGCGGCGACAGTTCTTGACGCCGCGACTGATGCGACGTCAACCGTTGTGGACGCCGCGGGCGCCAACATTAGCACGGATATTAACGCAAACGTCGATGGACATACATTTGAGCCGTGCCAGGACGACGACTTGATGCCGGCCCTCCACTTCTACACGTCCATTGCTGCGTGTGAGGCTCGTGTGCTCGCTGTGACGCAATTCCTTCCGTTCGAAACCCCTCAAACATGCGATGGAGACATTGTCAGTACGGTTTTTAGTGTCGGAGACACACCGTGCGCGGACGACGACAGCGACGGGGTGTGTGATTTCGAAGACTCTTGCCCGAATGACAGCTCAAATGATCCAGACGACGACGGCATTTGTGAGTTCGAAGATTCTTGCCCTGGCGACGCTAGGAATGATCGCGACACGGATGGCGTGTGTGATCTCAATTGCGAGACACTCGGGGGCGATTCCTCAACGAAGCGGGATGGCAGCTGTGATACAGCAAACAATATCAACGCATGTGGATGGGACGGTGGGGATTGCGTGCCGTCGACCTGTGAGACGTATGACAATGGCGATCCTTGGCCTGGTGATGGCGCTTGTGATATTGGCACCATTGACACCAACACAGCAGAGTGCAGCTGGGACGCTGGAGACTGTTGTGACCCTGCCGAGCTCGTCGATACCTGCATCGATCCTTTCGGAGATCGCCCTTGTGTTGGCGAGTGGGGCGAGTGGGGCGAGTGCCCACCTTGTGGCAAACATTTGACTCGACAACGAACGTTCGTGGTTTCGGAAGCTGCAACAGGTGAAGGTCATTGCTTGCACAACGACGGCTACGTTTCAGTGGAATCCTGCGTCGACCCTGTCACCATTTGTGACAGCGACAGTGATGGCATTGACGATGAATCCGACTCCTGCACGTGTGACAACAGCACTGGAATTTGCCCTCCAGATGCTGAGAACCCGGACATTGACAGTGACAGCCTTTGCGACGTCGGTTTCGATCCATGCATTGACGGTGTTTGGTTGGTTCCACAGACTGAGGCTGCGACTGCTGTAGAAACTGGTTCGAACGACGCTGACCGGGATGGAATCTGTGATGTTGTGGACTCCTGTGTGGGAGACGCTTTAAACGACGCCAACGGCGACGGTATTTGTGATGGCAGTGGTCTCAATAACGTCGCATATGTCCCCCCGTGTGTGCCGATCGAGCAGTGCCCACGCCCACTCGCCAGCTTCTGCAATGAGTTCAACAGTTCAGGTCCACTGTTCATGCGGCTTAGTTGTGATGAAGTGTGTCTTCGAAATTCAGTGGTGCAACGCCAATGTGACGACGAAACATTTTCCACTGAACAACCACTCTTGCCGGTGGAGAGGGCCTACGTTGGCCTTCCTTCAGTGGTGAATTTGTGTGTTGAATCTGAGCCCGGGTCTGGAATATGGATTCATAGCGAGTGCACCGAGTTTGTGCCAGAGTTAGGGCACTACTCAGATTCTAACTGCACCGTTCGTGTGAACATAAGCTCTACCTCCACCAGCCCTGACTTCAGGAATCGGTCAGTCATCGACTCCATGTCGTTTAGTGATCCTGATCCGGTGTGTTAGACGCGTTATTGGTTGCTTGTCAGTTCTGCCCCATTCGCTCACCGAACCACTCGCATGTCTGCAGGCATCGGCGACTTGTGGCGAGAATACTTTTCAGTTTGAGCACCGATGCTTCGTCAAGACTAGCCTCGACGACACGGTGCTTTATACGATTATTGGAGTTGTGTCAGGAATTGCTGTCATTATTCTGGCTCTGATCATCAAAAATATCGTTGATCGCAAGAAGTATCAGGCAGAGGTTTGAAATGTTGAACCATGATGTTTTGGTCGTTCATTTTTTCACACATTGTCCCAAATCTAGGTGCTGGAAGATGAGGTCATCTCCGACTCCTCGGAAGAGGAAGAAGACGATGGCGAGGTGGATGAATTCGATGTTGATGAATATGGACGTACGAAAACGGAAGCCGACGCAGACGATGCTGCCGGACGTGACCCGTCCGTCCATCAAGTGGGCACAGAAGACACGTCCTCCACACATGTAGCTGAATCGAAAGTTGGTCAGCCTTTGGCAGTGCAGAAGTCAGAAGCCGACGAGCCACAGCAGCATGAATCAGTTGATCCGTCTGCTTCAAAACAGCCGGAGGCTGTTCAACATATTGCTACACCCAATGACGCTTCAACGACTGCGTCGCAAAGCAAATCACTGAACACAACCGTCGAAATTGTATCGCTGGAGGAAACGCAGAACATGTAGAAAATAGTCGTGGCCACCACGATGCGCCGCTTCGTGGAACTTATGTGATTATTTATGAAAACTTTTACAACAACTTTTTGTATCACTCACCCTTGCGTCCAGTCATCTCCCCCCCCCGTGCGCCGCACGTCATACGATTCTTCACCCGCGCATCCCACTGACTTCCTGCTGGTCATTTCACTTAGCTGTCATGATTTCGATTCGTCTCATCGGTGATCCTGACGTCCTGACCCCGGACACTGCTGCTGGAGTTGGAGCGAGTGTTTCGCGAACATTTCGTGTCAAAAGGTGCGTAACAGAGTAAGCGTGTATGATACTCAAGGATGATGTTGTGGCCATGCAGGACCTAGGCAAGGATGACATCCCATGCTGCCTGTTAATTGAGTTTTGTGAGAGGCTCGGCAGCATGAACGATTGCCATCCGACAACAACATGCCGAAGGACTGATCGTAGTCCAAGTCACTTCCGTGTTCAGAGGCAGAAGCTGGTCAAGGTTGTTCATAATACGCTCTCTCGTATGACTCACTGTCACTTCATAGAACATTCCTGGGAACTATTCGCGCACAAATTCTGTTTCAATGCTGAATATCATCGTACCACACAATGTGTCGTACTAGTACTACATTACACTGAATACATGTTGCTGGTGTTATTGGGATTCACACACAACGTCGACGATCTAGCGATCCAGCAAAAAGTACCACATCAATTTTCCCTCACAGCTCACTTTGTCACTTTGTCTTTTCCTCCCCCCTCTCAGTTCCCATTCAGTTTGTATGAGTTCACAGTGACAATTTTGCGAGAATGTATTATAAATAGTGCCAATGGGGGCTATGAGTGAAGAGAACGCAGTGAGAGTGAGCAGGCTGACGGCGGCAAGCGGACGTTGAAACTCACTCACTCACTCACTCACTCACTCACTCAACTGTTGGTTCGTTCGCTGCCTCCAACAACCAACAGCCGTTGCATCCTCCTCACTGACTCGGTGTGTACGCTTCGCATGTACATTGTGTACAATAATGTGTACACACATCTGTTCTGAATGATTTCCACTGTTGTATGGGAAGATCGGGCAGATGAGCTGAAGTGTACAAGAAATGTACGGTGTGCACGCGGCCGCCAGCGGTTTGGATTGGCTTTCTTTGTTTCGGCTGGTCGTCGGTCGTTGGTGTTGTTGCCGTTTGCCGTTTGCCGTCGTCGTTCGTCGTCGTTCGTCGTCGTTCGTCGTCGTTCGTCGTCGTTCGTCGTCGTTCGTCGTCGTTCGTCGTCGTTGTTCGTCGTCGTTGTTCGTTGTCGTAGTCGTCGTTGTTCATCCGTGTTTCGTCGGCCGCGGTGTCGTTGTCGTTGAAGTCGGATTCGCTTTCGCTGCCGTTGTTGCTGCTTTTGCTGCTGTTGTTTCTGTTGTTTTGTCGTGGCCATTGTCCTCATCCTCGTCATCATCGGTGTCGGCGTTGTCGTCGGTGTCGTCGGTGTCGTCGGTGGTGTCGCGACTGTCATGAAAATTGCTTGGACCGGCGTCCGCTGAACAGTGTTGCGGTCGTGGCGGAACGAGAGCAAACTTGAGTTTGAGGAGGTGTACGTACACCATTGCCCAGGAGCTCAAACTTCGTAAAGTGGCGTGTGGGAGTGGTAGCCAATAAAGAGCGAGTACGTAACTGAGCAGTTGGTTGTTATGAAAAGTCCAATATTTTTTGGCAATGTCTGCAATAATGCGGGCTGTTCAGCACCTGTGAATTAAAATCGCGTGTATCTTTCGCGATGGCGCTGTCGGCAGATGATTGTGAAGAGCTGCTCGCACTTGCCATTGCTGATGCCACTGGTTCAGATGACCCTGACATTCTCGAGAACGCCTTGAGAGAAGTGGTATCGTCTGGCTTTGATCAAAGTCGGACAATTTATCAAGATGCAAACTCTTTGTTGCGACAAATGCGCTCAAGCGGCGAAGCAGGTGATATGGTCGGTGACGCGACGAGCAGCGATAGCAGTGACGATGAACAAGGTGCCGATGAGCCTGGCAGCAACGGCGATTTCGAGACCCCGAACCCCCCACATGTCGACAGCAGCACGTCCAACCGATGGGCCAAGGCATTGGATCCACGACACAACTATCCATATTACTACCACGTGGATTCACACGTATCCACATGGGCGCGCCCTGATGGGTACGCCTCTGAAGATGATGCTGCCAATCCAGTGACCCGCGAAGAAATGGCACCGCCGAAGAATTTGTGGGCCAGGACGTTCAGTAACGAGCACTCAACCGAATTTTTTTATCATGTCGGCACACTCGAAACTACATGGGACCGTCCAGATGGTTACACTACAGATGAAGATGCTGCAGTGGTTGCACCAGGTAATCCGGAACCTCCGCTTAAGAAGGTCAAAGAACATTGGGTGAAATCGCGCGACGAGGAACACGACATGGATTACTACTACAACGAGGAAACAGGGCAAAGCGTATGGAAGCGCCCTTCCGGGTACTCTTCAGACAATGAGGCTGATGATGACGGGGCAAATCCACACAAGGTCAACTTGTCGCCTCCAAAAAATCGCTGGGCACTCGCGTTTGACACAAAGTATCAAAGGAGTTACTGGTATCACGTCGATACTCACGAAAATACATGGGATCGCCCAGATGGTTATTCTACCGATGAAGATGCTGGAGTCGGGGAGTTTTTCCAAAATTCGCAACGTGCACCACCAACGCAAGAAGTTGAAAAAGAAGCTGAAGTGCCGCCTCAAGCAACTGAGGAAGAGTTTCCGAACATTGAAACCGTGATTCCGTACAAAGAAGACGAAGAATCGGACGGCACCAAAAACGACGACGGGGCCCTGGCATATTTGGAACGCAGTGATTCTGTCGCTGCGATCATCGCGGCTCACAACATGCAGAAGCACGTCAATTTATGGTTAGCAAGTGTGGGAGACCTTCCTCATGCGGCATCGCAGTCTTTAGAGCCGTCGGCAGCGAACAACTCCACCAGCAGCACTCAAGATATCGTCGATTTTCCTGATGTTGACTCGCACACGCCACATGTTCCCGTTGAGGGAGAAGGTGCCACCGACGACATTCCAGGGTTGGCACGTCATGATTCCGTGACTGCAATTGTGACGAAAAATTTGATGTTGAAGCATGCAGCTAGTTGGATGGCTCTTGCCCGCAATGCGAAGAAGTCATCTGACTCCAACATGGAGTCTGAATCTGAAAACCCAAGCGAGGGTGAAGACTTTCCCGACATTGAATCCCACACAGCTTACCAGGCTGAGTCCAGCAACACCGACGCAAAACAAAGCGAAGAAATTGCCTCTCTGTTGAGAACTGATTCAGTGTCGGCGATAATTACGAAACACATGTTGTTGAAGCATGCCAACAGCTGGGTTCAGGCCGTCAAATCCGCCACTGATAGTAAAGCAAAGGATCTGGGCCCAAAGACTGAAGTCATTGACCGCGATGACTCGGAAAGTTTTACTTCTCGTGGTGTGCTCGAAGAACCCGGAACAACGGAAGAGCCAGCGCTGAATGGAAGTGAACACGAAGACCATTCGGACTTTCACGGAAGTGTCGGTGCATCAAATAAGTCCCGACTTGGAGCAGCTGCTGCTCTGTGGATTTTGCATTCTGCTGCTGTGACGATTCAAAAGCTCGTCAGAGCATGGAAAGCATGGAAACAGTACCAAACACTGCAACAACGCATTCGTGCGGCGGTGTTGTTGCAGGCCGTAGAGCGAGCACGGCAGGCGCGTGTCAAACGTGAGGAACTGCATGCGATTAACACAGCTGCAGAGCGTGAAAAACTTGCCGCTGAGCGAGAAAAGTTAGCCGCGGAGCGCAAACGACTGGCCGATAAACAGGCCGCAGAGGAGCGTGAACTGCTCGCCGCGAAACAGGCTACGGAAGAACGTGAACGTGAAGTTGCCAAAGAAGCAGCCGAGGAGCGGGCTCGACTTGCTGAGGAACGGGAACAAATTGCAGAGGAGCGCCGCTTAATGGCTGCAGAACGACAACAACTGACTACAGAAAAGGAGGAGTTTTCTGCGATGAAGGCTGCAGCGGAACGAGAACAATTGGAGGCGAAACGAGCTGCCGAGGAACGAGAACGCCTCGCGCGTTTGGCCGCGCGTCAACATCAAAATGCTCGACAAATACAAAAAATTGTTCGCGGCCGCCAAGCAAGACAGAGGTACAACGCACTTCGCGAGAAACGCCGTCAGCAGCGTGAGCAGCTTGCTGCTCTGCGACGAGAGTTCGAAGAGGGATTACGGCAAGATGAGTTGAGAGCTGAAGCTGCGAGGCGCGTCCAGGCACAAGCTCGTCGCAGGGCGGCTCAAAAGCGAAAGCAACAATTGTTGGAAGAGCAAAACAAGCGAACAAAAGCAGCAATTACAATTCAATGTGCTCAACGACGTCATGCAGCTCAAAGAGAGGTAGCTAGACGGCGACTTTCACACACTCGTTTACGGCATGAGTCATCAATGGCCCAATATCGCCAGGTTTTGGAGTCTGTTACCGAGTCCTACATTCGAACACTTGGCGACGAGGTCCGGCAATGTGTGACGACGGCACAGGTTGCCGCCGATGCTGAATTGACTCGGTTTGGACAAGAAAAGATAGACGCTCTCATACAAAAAACGTTAGTTGTGGCCGGACACGTTGCTGAAAGGGAAAACGAGGAGCGCCAACGTGGAAAATCTACTTCAGCAGCGATAAAGCATCAACGACGACGTGTCCTAGATTTAGCCAAAGAAGCACTCAAGCAAAGTCACCGAGCGGCCAAGGCTGCGCACAAGGCAGTAGAGGCTGCAGTCCGCGCCAACCGCACCCTCCACAAACTCGAGGAACGTCGAAAAGATGAGGAAGAGGCGCTCAGTGATGCACTAACTTTCATGGCTGACGCCCTCGCAGGAGAGGCAGCTGTTGCACCTGACTCGGCTCACAGTAGGGCTGTAGCAAACCAGGTGGAGTCCGAAGCACGTGATCAAAGGGCAGCACAGAGAGGTCATAGAGCAGCGCTGGCACGAGCAGCACTGTTTTGGCAGTTGAGAGATCGCCACGAGCAGCTGGGGTACATTTCCAGCGGGCTCGAGCATGATGACGAATTGTACGACACATATGGCGCAGAAATCGATTTGCACCAAAAAACCGAAGTCGGCTATCTCGTAAATCAGGTTTTTAGAGAGGAGGAGCACGAAACTCGTGACAAAACTAACGAGTCGCTCACAAACCGTTCAGCGGCGTCTGAATTTGATGCAAGACTCGAACCCGTTGGAGGCTCAAAGGTCGACGTCGCAGATATCGACCGCGATGTGGAAGAATTGTTGGCGGGGCAGGGTGACGACCAACATGGTTTCAAAACCAAGAATAGAAAGAAATCTCACAAGAAAAAGCGAGCCCCCAAGGCAGGTGCTGAGCAGCAGAAGGTGAAACGACGAGAGCGAAAACAAGCTCGAGAGAAATCGAAGAAAAACATGAAGGCTGTTGCATCAACATATGGAAATGCTAAGGAATTCAAAGCCATGCGAGCCGAGCTGCTTGCGAAGTCACCCAGAAAATCAAAGAGGGCTTCAACTAAGAAGAAATCACGAGGCAGTGGACGGAGTCACCACGGCAATGCTTCACAATCAAAGTCCTCGAAGCGCCACAGTGATGTACACACCCACGAAGAAGAAAAAGAAGGCAATAGCAAAGAAAGCTCCTACGAGCCGGTGAAGGCCGAAGAGAAGCGAGTTCCTCCTCCACCTGTGAAGAAGTGGAGGCGGTACAAAGATCCAATATCCGGATTCCCATATTGGTACCATGAAGCGACAGACGAGAGTGTGTGGGAAGCGCCACGAAATTACCAACCGGGAGTGAACAATGACGAGAATCATGTCACATCGAGATATCGCCCCAGCGAACCACCACCGCAAAATCGATGGGCAAAAGCCCACGATCCACGCTACGAAACGGCTTTCTGGTACAATGTCGACACACATGAGTCGACTTGGATGCGACCAGACGGTTATACAACAGAGACAGATGCCGGTAGTCATGACTCAAATGACGAAAGTGACGATGGACACGAACACCACTATCATCAGCCTCCAGACGATCGCCCCCCTGACGATGATCTCGCAGTGTACTTCCAGAAGCGGTTGATAGCAGTAGCGAATCCTACCAAGCCTCAAGAGTGGAAAGTGAGCACACGCGGCAGCATTGAGTCGAAGGAGGATGCTCCTGTAGCTGGTTCAGGCAAGGCAGCCGTTGCTTCTCTGCGTCAGCAGGTTCATGGGGACGATGAATCCGAGCAAGGTCGGTATGACAGTGGTATTATTGACATGGAGGTCTAGATGTAGCACATCCACAACTCAACAGGCTCATTGTAATTTTAAGACGTGGGTAGTGGCGATCTGTAGTTGAGCGTTTTGTGACTGAACCAGCAACTCACCCAGACACTTTGAAAGATACGTCAAATTCCAAAACATGTTGAAAAATATGTTGAGTTGGCACCTTCGTCGATCACAAACAGCAGTATACATGCATGGAACATGTCACAAGAGATTTCAGCGCGGACAGGAACCCAGCTGAAGTACGCTTGCACGGTGCATCATAAGAACAAAATATTACACAATAACAGACGAAAATTGATGATATGGCATAGTAATAATCTTCTTTTGTTGCATTACCCAGACAGACTCGCAATTTCTGTAGTTCCTTGATGAAGTACGTGCTTGTAGTGAATGTCGCCTGTCGACGACAATTCGGCTGTATGATTTTGCGTGCTACGATCCCCCGCCGACACGCGTACTTCGCGCAATCTCTGTTCGAATCAACATCTTCCGGGTCATTCGCGGTGGGATGTTCCCAAGTTTTGACGAAGCTGCGAAAATGTCCGTCCATCCCTCCATGCTGGAACAATGCCCGACACTGACGGACCAACGAAACTGGAAGTTGGAAGTGCCGGCAAGTTTGAAACACGAGCCTGTATAAAACTCACTGCAGTCATTGAACACTTTGACGAAGTAAAACTCTCTTGTCTGTGCTTTTGTTGTGGCGTTGGTTCGGTTGGTGAGGATGTTGACGTCGTCCAGTCTTGTTGTTGTTGTTTGTCGAGGTGCTCGGCGGCGTCGTCGTGTCGACGATGACGCAGTATGGCAAAGTGTGGCGTCGAAGGCGTCTTGCGCCCCGTGAATAGCAACTTATTCATGGCGCAATGAAATAGAAGTGCACCCATTGTAACGGTGGAATACGAGTCCGACACTTTTCAAAACGATCACCTTGCTTCATTCCGACCAACCTTGGACAGCGTAATTGCATGGCACAACTTTCGAAAAAGTGGGTGCTCAGTATTGAAGTCAAAACTTTTGGCTCCAGTTTCGGATCAGCAATAAGTGGGCGGTTGAACACACTCCAAAATGAGTTCCGGAAGCAGGTTGTACGGCTTCACGTCGTTGGTATGCTTAATCTTTTGTATTGCTCTGACTCAAAGCGTCGCCATTGATTTAACCTCGAGCGTCGTGGTGTTGCCACCGGCACATGGAAGCGAGGAGACTCGTCTGGGCCGATGGCTTGTAAAAGAGGTGAATTCTCGGCTACCGAATCCCAACAACAATTGTGCATTCTGGACGATCGTCGAAAGCAAGTCCGACTCTGTCGCTGATTGTGTTCGCTCACAAGGTCACAACGCACAAGTGGTGCTCGAAATTGCCGAGTCTTCACACTCGCACCGAGTGAGTGCAACTGGCAACTCACATGTTGTGTCACCCCCAGAATCGGGCTCGTTCGCTATTCGGGCTGACGACCTCACGCAAACAGTAAGAATTGTCGCCCCCGACACTCGCGGTCTGCAGGCAGGAGTAGGGCGCCTGTTGCGTGAGATGCGCATGCCTGGACGACCAGGTACCTACGCTGGTGACACAGCAAGTACGGTGTCGTTGCCGTCTATTCATATCGTGCATGACTCCACCACGGAGTTGTGGAAGTTGCGAGGACACCAAATTCCAACAACACATCACCCATACCAGTTTAGGACTCTTGAAGAATTTCAAGAGTTCGCCTTTGATTTAGCTGCATTTGGAACGAATCGACTCGAACTCGGGCATGTCAAAATTCCGTTGAACGTCGATGAATTGGTGAACTTTTCACAAGCGTGCGCTCGTGCTGGACTCTCTGTTGCTGTTTGGGGTGGCGGTGATACTTGGTCACAGAATTACTCGACCTCCGTTGAGGTGAATGCCCTGCCATGCACAAACGCCAGCGACCCCAATCGCCGCCTGCTGCGAGTTTGTAATGTGATGGTGTTGGTGTAGGCGTTTAAACGAATGGAGGGTTTGGAAGAAATTTTCATGCCGGGCGGTGACGGTGGGACATTGGATTGGGTGGCGATCTCAAAGATTGCTACTGAGCTTCGCGAGGCCCGGGGCAATGAAACAACTGCGGGGGTGTGGGTGCGTACTCCTTAGTTGTTGTGCTTGAGTTGGTAGAGTGGATCGCTGTGACCTCAACTGTTGACTTGAGCATGGAACCCTTTGTTCAGTTGTCGGCCCAAGAACTGTCATCCGAAGACATGAAGCACTTTTGGGCCAATGTATCGCTCGCGCGAAGGTCAGCGATAAAGATGGTAGTAACTTGTCGTGACACTGTTTTGCATAAACCTCTTGCTATTTTATACTGCCCAGCAAAAAGCCGAACCCTGATATTTTGGGAGTCGTTTATGGACCCCATGAACGTGAGCCACTTTTGGAATTTACAAAGAAAGCCGCCAATGTTTCGGCACCTGTCCGTCAGTATCCCGACATTACACACACGTTGTCCGATCAGGTACGCCAAATATTTTCACTTTCTATGTGCGTTGGTGCCGAACATGGTAGACTTTAACACCAATTATGCTGACACAACAGTTTCCTTTACCGCTGCTCGACCCAGCCTGGAGTCTAACTCATGGCCGCCAGGGTGTGTGTCCTCTGCCACAATGGTCCAGCCGAATTTTAAGTGTGCGTGGCAATGGATCAACGCCGACTGTGGGAGTTGGTGCATACAGTGAAGGTCTCGGCGACGATTTGAACAAGGCAATATGGTCAGCCAAGGTTAGTCTTTTTGACATTACTTCCACCGAGATATTGGATTTGAATAGATCTCCTCTACCTCCAGGCCCAAGATCCGGACCTGTCGGTCGAAAATATCACATTGCAGTATGCTCGTTACTTTTTCGGTGCACCCGTGGCGAGTCAGTGGGCTACTGCGCTGATGATGCTGGAAAGAAATTGGGACGGTACGCCAAACTCATCAAATACGGTGATTCCGCAAACTCTTCAGCTTCTCCAGAGTTTGGTCGAAGGAGGACGCAACAATGTGACGGACTGGAGAGCATTAATGTATTTGAAGCGTGCTTACTACGACGCCTACGTGCAACGCCGGTACGTGCACGAAGTAGAGGTCAATGAAGCTGAAGCATGGGCCCAACTGCACAGAGTAGTCATCGATTTAAACAGTACAACGGCTTTGGAGGCTGCAAGGACAGCTTTGAACTTGCCAGACGCGTGGGCTAACCAAACATCGTATTATCGCCAGCGCGTGCTGGAGATTGCGGCAACTTTGATTGCTAGCATCGGGGCTGATGTATGGCACTTGCACCTGCTTTGCGAGGATCCGTTTTTGCATGGCCCTGATTGTGAGTGGTTTGCCAACAGGTCCTTGCGAACCAGGACGTCTCCCTGAATATTGTTACCATGGATACCCCCTTAAGTGACAGGCACTTTTTATTGGCCGAGGTTTGTGCCTCTTGACGACTCTGCAAAGCGGACTTGTCTGATTTGAAGGTGCTTTCATGAAACATGTATGTCGACCAGATCGACCGTATTGCAGCGCTTCCTGGGGGAGAAGCGGCTCGAAAGGACGCAATCATGGCTCTGTTGAATTATTCCGATCCTGGGTACGTTGCTGATGTTTGAAAGTCTTTCGCACACGAGAGGAATGTGATTGAGGCGATGCATCCGTGCAGTCCCGGTGGATATTTCGACGATCTTGGGGCCACCGACACCGCTCTCGCGCCTCACTTGGATCCAGGGCAAGGATGGCTGAGCGATCCGTCGTTCTACTTTACCCCTCTGCGTGTTGGTACGGCCCTATGACTCTTGTGATGTCAAGTACGCCCTTCTTGCGCTCATGTAGTGATTCCCACAGGCCCCACGATTAGCTCCAACGACCCATCATCGCGCAGATCTTGGTATTTTGGACATGACACTGCTTGCAGGTTATGTTGCGCTGAGTATCACCACTCATTGATTTTTCCTGGTTGCACGCAGGTCGAGCTATGCAATGTCCTTCTTCGATGCGTCAAATGTGCGGTTGGTTTACCCGGATCTCAATGCATCGTTGACGTATGGACTGCAAGTGGTGTTCAACTCTCAAGCGGAGCCCGCAAATATCGGCACGGGAAGCAGTCCTGGCGTGATGCGACTTGTCGCCCGTGGCGTAGATGACACTGGAGCGTGGCAAGAGCCTGTCACTGTGTGGCCTGCACCCCCGGCGGAGTATGCTTACGCACCCGTTCCGATGCAGAAAACTGAGGTCTTCATTGACAAAAATCTCACAAAAGGCGGGAAACTGGAGCTGTCTTGTAGTCAACCACCCGGGCTTCCCGGGAATGGTCGAACCTGTCAAATTTCGGCTGTATGGTTGGTGGTTGTACCTGAGAGCTGAGCATTGACCAATAGCGTTATGTCCCAACGGGATTGGATGGGTTGCTTGCCGGATTTGTTCCGTTTGTGGATCACCATGATCGCAAGATAACAATTACGTCGTCCAGTCGGTCGCTCGTCTCGGTCGCGTTCCCATACTGCAACATCCACCTTGTTCGTCGACACCTTCGAGTGCCCGAGTAGTCGACAGGACTCTACGCCATCACACCGCGCACCCGACACAACACAACCTACCTTCATGAACCATCGCGACTCAATCTGCAACCGCAACGAATGAACTTCGACAACGAATGAATGCATCGACGACCGAACTTCGATTGCAGCGATGCGATGCGATCACAAACGATGCCAGAGCGCGAGAGCATCATCCACCCCGCGACGACACAACTGTTATACAAGTTCACCGACCTCGCAAATGACATTATCGACTACGCACTCACTCACTTGTTCAAAAATCTAAAACATGTACTGTACTATACAGTAGACCAAAATGAGTTATTGTGAGTGCGTGATGGTGTGGCGTCAGCTGCGCTGGCGTGAGCAACGTCAAGTTGGCGCGGAAGGAGCGTGTTGGAGCACTGACACGCGCGCGAAACTTGGCGCGCACGCGCGCTTCCGTCAACCGTTGACTGGCTGGGTGGTGGTGTCTACCGCAGGTGCTGTGCAGGCATGGGACGGCGACGACGAAGGGAAAGGCAACGGGTTGTCCGCGAGTTGCGGTGGACAGAACCGTGCGAGAAGAATGTGGTAGCTTTGACGAGGAAGCCGCGAAAAGTGAATGTATTTTTTGGGTGGAACTGCAACGCAGCTTTTTGATTCTCGCGATTGGTTTGTTCATTGGATTGCACACTCGCTTAGCAGTGGGCTGCGCTACCACACACGATGGCGACTCCTTCGGGACCCTTTCATACTTTGCTCGAATCCACAAGACAGGAAGAGATTCCACTCATGGTTGCATCTCAGAAGAATACATGGAGGTGCGTTGATTCAAAGATCGAGTTTCTACACAAAGGGGTGCTGCGTGCGCTGTTGAGGTTCGACAAGGTCATCGGAATTGTGCCGTTGCAACGAGCTCGCTCCATTCGAATTATTGCTGCAAAAGACAGAAAACAGATAGGAATGTATCGACTCGAATTTTTCAACGATGGGCAATTTCAGATGATGCTGCGGTACTTGATTGAAGGTCAAGATTATTTTGTGTTTCAAACGAAAAGTGAGGCTTTCCTCGCCAAAACGGCACTGAAGGCTTCATCGTCATTCGCGCCGGCTTTGAAAGCAGTCATCAGCCAAAAGTCGAAACCATTGCAGTCATCAGCACAGTTTCCTTTGATCCATCAAAATGCATTTCGTCAACAACAGCAGACACGGGATGAAATATTTGTTGGGGTCGACAAAGAAACCCCGTCGATCCCATCCTCTGGCCGGGCAGAGAAGACCAAACCTAACGCCAGGAAGGGCCTCAAAACAGTGAACCAGTCACCTGCAATTTCCGCGAATACAAGTCAGAAAATTTTCCAGGAAACGATGCAAGAAGTTCCTTCTGTCGCATCTGGGCAAAGCAACTCACGGAAAGTGCAACATCCATTGCAAAACGTTGCTGCAGCTGGTTCCACGCGGCCCAGTGCGAGTTCGAGAGGGGTGGCGTCAACGAAGAAGCGGCGGCTGCAGGTGGCATCCGCATCTCTAATTCAAACCACAAAGCCCGCAAAGAAGTCGAAATCAGTATCTTCGATTACACAAAACACGACAGTACCCACCGATAATGAGGTACATGATGATGAGAGAACTCGATCGCAACCTCGTCGAGGACTAAAGCCTAGTGGGGTCACCACAGGGCCACCAAAGCGTGCGGCGGCCGAACGCCAGCGTCCGTCGACTGCCGCTACAAAGGCAAGAACAAGTGTCACCCGAAAGTCTACGAAGAAGAGGCAACCCACTCCAAACATTCCAGAAAAACAAACAGAAAACAATGATGAAGATACTGTCAAATCGTCCGCAAAAGTGTTGGTTGAGAAAACACCGTGCAAGCTTTCCGTCACTCACACTGGCTGCCAAACGGAGAACAGGGGCGAAAACAGTAACACGAAAAATGGGAATGATCAAGTGGTGAGTTGTCGTGATTTGTTGAGCTGTTGTAATTCATTGTGATGTCTATGTGATGTTTATGCATGAAGAAACAATCTTCCGCCAAGCCAGATTCTCAATCGCATAGTACATACGTCAAAAACATGCTTGAGCCCAGTGTCGTCACTGCTCAAGCTTTGAAAAATCGAGTGTCTCGTTTGCAGCGCAGTTTTGTCGAAATCGACAAGAATGAGCGCGCCGCAAAGCAACTTGTCCGGGATTTCTGGACTAAAGTCAACTCGCATTTCCAAGACCTGAACTCCACGTACTCGCGTGTGTCTCGAATGCAGTTCACACCTCATTGATTGTGAATGCCGATGGATCGTTTTATCGCCGAAAAGTCGCATTGTCCGGCGGTGCGGACGAGTTAGTTGGAGGGAGCGGTGCGAGCTGCGACCACGCACCTATGCGACAAACGCAGACGGTTGCGAAATCGTGACTTAGAAGTGTACTAGGAGGGGTACTGAAAGTTCCTGTTCTAATGTTAGCGTGAAAAACGCACACACCGTCGCCACGCAACGATCAACAGCGAGTCCGCGGTCACGATTGTCACGATCCCCGATCCCAGGCCGTCGTCAATCTCTTGAACGACGATCAAGCTGCGCAGTATGAAATTAACGGACTTGCACCTGCGGGTGTGTGGGGACTGATTATGCACATGCATGTGAAAGGCTGACGGCGACGAACAACAACGACCAACGCATCCATCTTTGTGTGTTTGTGTGAGTGCGCGGGTGTGTGGATCCGTGTCATGACACTGTGGAGTGCAGCGACGACGGTCCGCCTTCACGCCCAGTCCTGGCGACGAAAGCCACGTCGTACTACTGCTGTACTCCAGCAATGCTGTGTGGGGTCATTCATTCACGCTGGCAACGAACGGATGGTTCGTTGGCACTGCTGCGGCTCATTCACTCACTCACTCTTCA
>ENA-OWNT01002670-OWNT01002670.1-seawater-metagenome-genome-assembly--contig:-NODE-2670-length-18110-cov-4.542505_pt1 | contig 18110 bp, 20 predicted proteins | sample MGYA00238136_ERZ651165 | MGnify/ENA primary metagenome ERZ651165 (study PRJEB26861, sample SAMN08777766) | seawater metagenome | isolation source: coastal seawater | place: USA: Florida | collected...
AAGCAGCACATTCCAGTCGCCACCACGCGCATACCTTGGCCAGATTGTTGCGAAGCAGCTTGTTTTGGACGATGTCCGTTCCACCAAGACTGATTTTTCACCGTGGAACACACAAAAACAGAGTCACGATCGCGACAGCTGTGCAAGCAGTTCAACACAGTCCACTTACGCCACGACCACCATGTCTAATTCTCCGGCGATGAAGAGCACATTTTGTTGGACCTATCACAACGACGGCCAAGAATCAACTCGGAGCACCTTGTGTTCTTCACTGCAAGCAGCGGACGACATGTCTGCGCGCACCTTGGCACCGGCGAGCTGGGGCGTCAACGCCCAACTGATGTTCGGGACTCGGTACCAATTCAACGCGCCGTCCATTCCTGCCGCCTTGAACTGTGAGACGTAGTAGTCAAGCTTTACGAACACACAAAGCAACAGCGACGAAAGATTAGCGCAAAATAACATTGGAGTGGCGACCAGGCGATGCGGGACGGACGTCCTCGGAGCTTATCCATTTTGGGAACTTCTTCGGGCGGGGAATCCGTTTCCAAAAACCAACTGGGACAAGATCGTCTGCTGCGCCTTGTGGCGGATCAACGCCAGCAGCTTTTGCCGGGATGTACAACTTCGAGCTCTTCACTTCGGGCATGTCGCTCTCTATACCTGGCAGAAACGTGTAAATACGATACAGCGCATCTCTGATGTCGGCATCATACTGGGCTCCAGAACCCGGTAAGTTGTGGTGCAGCATGTACTGAAACTTGGCATTCTTGCGATCCGTTTCGTTGCCGTACGTTTTGCGCAGGGCGGTGAGCAACGGCACTTTCGGATATCCGCCGTATGGCACACTCATGGCACAGATTGTAGTGAAGACGGCCGGGTGCAACAGCGCAAGGTGCCACGTCAACCAGGCGCCCCAGTCGTGGCCCACCAGAACACAGCGCGAAAACCCAAGATGGTGGACTAGTGCTAGCGCGTCGCCCGCCAAAGCATAAACGTTGTAGTCGTGAACGACTTTTGGCGAGCTCGTGCCACCGTAACCTCGCATATCCGGAGCCACGCAGCGAAACCCGGCTGCTGAAAGGGCACGAAGCTGGTGCCGCCAAGAGTACCATGACTCTGGCCACCCGTGGACAAAGAAAACGAGAGGTGCCTTCTCGGCATCGAAATTGTTCGTCGCAGTGGGTGTTGGTTGGGCTTCGGCGTATCTGATGCGAATTCCGTTCAGATGTGCTGTCTTGAGCACGCACCCAAACTTCGCCGCGACTTTCTGCTCATGGGCAGGGTTGAGTGGTTCGCGCTGCGTCGACATTATGGGGGGGGGGGGATCAATGTCACTGCGCAGCAGAATACAGTTACAACTAACTCCAATAAGCGGCGTCGATTTTTTGCCAAATAAATGAGGCACCGGACTGCTTCTGATGCACGAGCAACACAAGAAACCCAACGCCCCGAATCTGCTCTTAAAATCCCACTGTCTACCTTCCAATTCCATCTCTGAACTTCACTAATGTTCGCGCTTCAATTCTTTGACGCACGCATCTCAGTTCAACCCACTCGCTTCGTCCGCAGCTATCTTCCTCAGATCACCTTCAGAACGTGTTCGCAGTCAGTCCAACGACAACGCCGCGTCGACCACAGAGACGTCGGACCCCAACACTCTCGCCGATGCCTTCGACTTTCGACGCAGAGAGCGATCTTGTCGGATCCAACGTCGAACAAACTGCGGCGCGCTGCGGCCTGCGGCGCTGCCGCGACACACAACGCAACGCATTGGCGAGGTACACGTGTTGAACACAGCCTGTATAACCATCTTGGTCTGTGGCTGCTTCGTGTGGTGATACCACAGCAACACAGCAACACAGCAACACAGCAACACAGCAACACAGCAACACAGCAACGCAGCAACACAGCAACACAGCAACAACATGAAATCCGAATGCGGCTTGGCGGCGTGGGTTGGGGTGCATACACAGCGCGCGCGGGACGAGGCGAAGCGGCACAACGAGAACGCAGCTAGTTTTACCATACGCATATCGCGAACATACTCTACAATGGAGTTGTTGAATTACCCGAGCTGCCACATGTCCATCATCGTCACAGCTGGCGTGGTTACACTATCCGCTCCATGATTAATCCACATCCTCGATTGTGTGACCATCGACTGGGTTGACGAAATTTCCCAAGAACATCGTCCAAAAGTCGATTGCGCCAGCATTCGGATCCACCACATTCCCTGAAGGTTGCTGATCGTCAGCGGCTGTGACTTCCGCGGCGTCTGTGTTCGCCTTCACATTTCCAAGTGGGACGTCCTCTTGCACTGGCAATGATGGGAGGGACTCTGTCGACAGCGGCGGGGCCAATTGAGAGGACGGTGTCCACAGATCAAGAGAAAAGTCCGGAACGTGAACTTTTGTCTCCGTGTCATTGGAGCCTTTCACAGCCGCTTGTTGAGCGGCGAGTTCTGAGTACTCCCGCGCAAACTGCAGCACCCACGTCAGTTTCTGTACAGACACATATGCACACAAACGTGTTAAACGGGACAGTGACATTCACATGCATCGTTTTCACAAAAAAAAAAGACGAAATGAAACTCACGTGGCGCTGTGGAATCAGCTCTGCTGCCAAAACCGCATCAGATGCAAGCCACTTCCCGACTTCTTCCACGCACGACAGGATCCACCGACAAGACGAAAGCTTGCCAAAGTCTGCTGCAACGGATGTTGGTGCCGGCTTGGCGGCGAAGCAAACATGGCAGCTGTTGCCCTATGAACAATAATCGACCATGAGAAAAACAGCTGCATGCCCAACGGATACTAGAGCAATACAACTTACCGTTACGTTCACCACGGTGCACATGGGGCATGTCCATTGTGACGGCGCGGACGTCTCAAAAGTCTTGCCGCCCCACTCTGTTTGAGCTCGATTGCGGAGTTGCTCCAAAAAGTTCCGCAAGTTCGCTGCAAATACGACTTCGACGTGGTCCTGTGGCGCCACGCCATCCACTTGTTTCACGCCAACTTGCAGGGAGCGCAGGCATCGGAAGAATTCCCGACAGTGGGAAGTTGCGCGAAGCACTCCCTTGACAAAACATATTTCCACAACGTGCCACAAGAATGTTGGCCATGCTGAAGCCATCGTTGCTGCGAGTGAACTCACAAAATCGCCCAAATCAGAGACACAATGGCCAGAACAAAACCCAGCGCGGGCGGATGGCGCCGTGCTCTGTGTCACAGTTGAATGAAGAGGAGCTCTGCAGGAAAAGAGAAAAAGTATGCAATCATAACCTCGTGCATGTAACAAGACAGTCGTTCGGGTTGAGCAACACAAACCTTGCCATAAGGTCCATCAAACTTTCATGAAATGCTTTCTGCACCAAAAGTTTATGAACCCTGGGATTCGAGACACCTATCGCCTGCGATAAATTCAGACATGACGATGCCAGAACCTCGAATGTGCAAGAAAAATGCCATACCAACCTGCAGATGTGGTGATCCCTCTTGTTTGACGTCGCTCACTATAGGAGGGTCAACGCGTTTCCAAAGGGCAGCGGCGGTTGACCATAAGCCGCGGTCGCCAACAAGAGTGTCCACCAAATAAAGAACGCAGCACCAGTTGATCTTTGATCGATAAGAATCCTACAATTCGGTACCATTAACAACAAAGTCATTGAAGAAGATCAACGACAAACGCCCACGCGTGCTTTCACCTGGTGCATCATTGTCACCAATGGGTTCAACGCTGGGAACCCTGAAGCATGTCGAAACGACATGGACGAATTGGTTCTGGCAAAGCCGCGACGAGCAAAGCCCAATGACGGCTGATCGGTCAACTTCTCCGGCTCAGCAAGAAGGGAAATAAAATTTCGCATCCCAACTTGATCTTTGTAGTTTCGGCCAATTGCTTCGAGCAACCCAGGTAGAAAGCCATTGAAAAGCATGGCTCCCCTCACGGCGTTGGACAGTTCTGTTTGTGAATGCACTGTTTCGTGATTTGCAATTGTCGCACACAGTTTCAAGAACTCATTAACTTTCTCGTGCTGCAAAAAAGCAACTTTCAACGTCGACATCGAGAATATGATATCCACCAGAGCTGCAAAGGCAGGAGATTGCACCGGCTCGTCATCACTCGTTGAGGTGGTTTGTTGCGGCATGCTCGTGTGCGGTCTCTCAGTGGCGGAATTTTGAGAAGTGGAATTGCCACTGACCGCGTCACATGGCACATCTTCGTTGCAACCTTCCGTATTTTCGTCAGCTTCTTCGTGACGACTGCACTCAGACGCCGCATCAATGCTCTGCGACTTCCCATCAAACTGGCTTTCTTTCCAGACTTCGCAAGCCTGGTCGAGTAGTGCTACACTACCGGTGCCGTCGTGCGAGTAACCGACTGTTCTTTGCACCTCCGCTAAAGCCCTAATTTGAGACTTGACCATGTGCTCGGCAGTGCTGTTGCTGCCGTGGCGCAGCAAAGCGTGGAGAAGCTCGCAGCTGGCCGCCCGTGCGTCATCATTGGGAAGGTCGAGAATCCCTCGCCGCAAGCAGTCCAAATTAGAGTCTTCATCTGCCTTGGTGAAAACGCCGAACATATCATTCACTGCAAAGGTGAAAAACTGCCTTTTGTTCTCTTGTAAGCACCGTGGGTGTCCACTTTTCAATGCCGTTGAAGGAAGAACTACACCATCCAGTTTGTGGCAATGGCGGAACCGTCGTTGAGAAACGTGAATTTCATTCAAAAACTCAACAACAACTTGTTCAACACCGCCATCACGCGCTCGAGACGTCGTTAGGCCGCTGCGCTCATTCTGGAAATGCAATGATAGCGAATGGGAATTCAGTGTTGCTACGAGGGAGCTTACCATTTTTCGTGTCGCTTCGGACCATGTGCAGCAAAAAGTTTTGAAGTACAGTCTCAAACCGATTGCACTAAACAATCCTTGGAGCTGATGCTGTGACTACACAACCACCACAATTGTCAGTGAACAGCATACGCCGAGGAGCTGACGACGACCGAACGTACCTTCTGCAGTTCTGGTCGGACCGGGGCGGTAGCGATCGAACCGATTGTTCCGAGAATGTTGCATAAATTTGGTGACGAGAGTGCAGCACACCGGCGACGACTGACATTGTCTATTTCAACTAAAAGTTCCGTCGACAGGTGCCCAGCGTGCGAGTCCACGGTGCAACGGCGGACCGACGGCGTCATGTCTTGTTTGAGTTCTTCTGCTGGTGCGGCTTTCCGTCGGCGATACATGAGAATGTAAGCGTTTGTCGAATGATGTGGGATGGATTGCGATCCCGGCATTTCCAGCGAAGCGAGTATGGCTGCGACCAGAGCTTCGTCGTTGTCCGCAGGTGTAGCGTGAGCGGAACTCTGAATGTCGGGAGTGGACACTGGTGCTTCAAAGTACATTGGTTGACTTGAAATCGCAACAGGGCATCCACCCACGAGACCGGGTCGACCTTCTCCAACCGAAAGCGGTGGCGCCTTGCTCTCTTCGAGACTCAATGCCAACGCCCTCTCTAATTCAGAATCTTCGTTAAGCGTTGCACCTGTTGGCATCGATTGGAATTGATTGCCACTCCCGAAACACACCTTTAAACGGCAGCAACACAAAGTCAGTTCTGCCGCACGTGTTACCGTGACAAAAAAACAACCGCACCTCTGAAATCCGACCTTCGTCAAACGTGTTAATAGCCATGTCATTACATTCAACCCAACGCCCGCTCACAGGCTCTTTCACAAGTGACCAATAATGCCCGCTCGTGGCAGTCCCGGAGTGAACGACCACGCCATGCAACTCGTATATCTGCTGGACTTCGATGTCTGCTGCCCCTTCTGCACCTGGCTGTAAATATGGTGACATATCCAAGACCTGCGGAAAGGTCAAACGGGTTCCAACTTTTGAGGTGGTCCCATTCTTGTACCTGTCACGAACATCCCAGTTAGGTAAGCTGTATGTTCATGTCTTCACAATCGCATGTGCGACACGAACTGAAATCGCTTGAGCTGCAATAGAAGTGTATCTGGCAGCTTTGAAAGAAAATCTTGCTTGTACGTCGAAATATCAGACGGATCCACCCTTCCGACTGAATCACTTTTGTTGTCTTGTCCGTTGGCCGATGTGGCGAGTTCCTCATCCCAGCGATTGAGATACGGAGCGCTCTGGCGCAATCCAAACATACGCTGCAAGCACGATTCCAACGACGTTTCATGCTCGCTGTCCAACAAAACACGATATGTCAGTGAAGGAACAACACCTCAAGACTGCATCACCCACGCACCCCAACGGAATGCGGAGAAATGTATCTCGCTCACTTCGCTCGTACTTGGCCACCTACGACGACCCCAACAATAGGTGACACTCATCTTCACCACTAATTGTTCAGCACACTGAAAGAGTCGGCAAGACAGCGCACCTGCTTGTCGTTGATCCACCCGGTGTACTCACTTCGTGTCTCAACTTGAAATAACGAGTTCACGCTCCCTTCTTCACCGTAAGCTTCAACTGCGGTGTCGATCTGATCCAAAAGGCGGCCCGCAAACAAGACGGCATCCTCTTGGACAGATGGATCGGGTGGCTTTCCATCTAAAACACGACACTGTGAGGGTCACACCAGTAGTGTCAACACTGCACGTGCAACGTACCATCATCGACAAACGATTGCACAAAACGGTGAGGGCTTATTTTGAAGCGGTCGCTGAACTGAACAAATTGAGCAAGGTCCAGTGTGCAATAATGCATACATTAGAAGTACGCGGCGTAAAGAAACCCCAAGAACGTGATCGTACCTCCATGAAAACAAATAAATCGCGAAGATTGCGTAACATTCTGATCGCATTTACAATTTTGGGTTCTTGTTCGTGCGGCGAATCACGAAATTGTTTCGAATCGGGACGTGAAGCCAGGATGAAAGTGCGAAAGTCCTTGACGTTGCAACAACATCGTCACCCATGCCCACACAAAACGGAATACGGCAGTGGAGGCATACCTGATTTGCGTACAGTAACTGCAACACTGAATTCATATAGCACGTGGCACCCATGTTCTTCAACCCACACGAGTGGTGCAAGTCAGTCGCCTTAAAATTGGCCTCCAAAGTGCTTTGGTCGCCATGCAAATCTGCAACTGACGAGAAGTGAGCGAGGCCACCGCCAACAGTATTCAAAACACTCGATTGCACGCAGCGCAAAAGCGATGTTGCCAGCAACAATTGTTCGTCGTCTTTAACCGCTGTGATCTAGATCAGCACAACAGAGTAAACACACAAGTGAATTCAAACGTTGAAGCTTTGTCATTGCACGTGGCGTGGACAGGCGGTACCATTGCATTCACAGCTGTGTACAATGCGGTGGCAACATTGTCCAAGCAAGTGAAACGTGGCAAACGGTGTTTCTGCGCCCCGGGTGGAGGGAGGGCGGAGCTATCACTCGACTCTGTGGATGGTGCAAGCAACCGTTGAATGTTGTCCACAGGGCCGCCACATAGGACTTGAAACAAAAACTTTACAAAGGATCCATCCGCAGGCGAGCTACTATTTCCATGGGCTGCATTCATAACGTCGTCCGCAGCGCTGAGAGAAAACGCGGCTTTGCTGCAAAGAAAACTGATGCATGTCAATGCTCCACTCAGTGCAGAATAACAATTAACCGCTTCTGCCCGTCGGGGAATCGAGTTTGGATTTTGAAGATTGTGTCGAAGAGAATATGGCGCGTTTACTATCCAACCACAAACTGCGGCTAGTTTGCATGGTTGCAGTCCTCTGCTTGCATCCACGGCCTTGGGCGTTGAAAATTCCTCGAATATTTCATTATGTGCAACACCTGCAAGGCCGAACTGGTGATAGGGAAGTAACGTGTACACGCTGCGTACGCATGTGTTTTGAATTTCAGAAACCCACGATTGACATGCGTCAACAGTGTCATCGGACGTAAGTGCAAGCAGCACGGTTAAGTAGTCCCTCATTGCCACGCCAGCTCCTGGCGCGAGTGCACAGTCGCTCGAATGGGTGGGCGCGATTTGCGAACGCATTGCAGAGGGACAAATCCCCTGCAATCTATGCAGAGTAGTGTCGTCGATCATCCACGTCAGCGGGTCCACGACTTGCAATGTATCTTCATCAAATGATGATGATCGATCCACATTGGCACACTTGAGTACAAAAGACCCAGCCGTGCAGCGCACTAGCCACGAGTTAGGTAGCTGAGGTTGATCACCAGAAGAAAGACGATTCTTCTGTTGCTGGGTAAAGTTTGTTTCTTCGTCGCGGTGTATCAATAAAATATTCGCGCAAGACACGCCAACTCCGTTCACAGCTTGCAACAGGTCTTCGTGCAGCGTCGTTGCCCCAGAAATGTGGCGGGACAAGACGTTGAGCACAAACTCAGTCATGAGGTTAAACAGTCGAACCCAACCGTCTGTCAATTCCACGTCACGCTTGGAAGTTAGCTGCCGAAAGCACAAGTTCACGATGTTGATCAAGCCGACTTCCGTGTCAATATTGAGAGCCTCCTTAGCCAAGCATATCAGCTTGAAGCAAACGCACAACAAAAGAATATCATCACCGCAGACGTGCCCCAAAGAAAGCACGGCTTCAGCCAATCCCTTTGCGTGCTCGTTTCTTGTATCACGGTCACCATGGCGGCTTAGGAATAACGAAGCGAATGGCTTTGCAACATCTTGAACGTGCCACTCGGTGGTAGCGTCGCCATCGAAGAACCTATTGATGATGTCCGTGACCCGGACTGCGATGTAATTTGCGGGGATATTGTCTGATGAAGCAACTGAAATAATCTGCGACGCACACGCTTCCAGGATATCAATGCCCTTTTGAATACACTTAACACGGAAAGACGGCGTTGAGCTTAACTCCAACAAGCAGCGAAGGCCACGTGACCGGCAGTCTTTGTTTGGGTGCGCAAGCGTCACGTCCCAGATGGATTGAAATCCGCAATCGAACAACGTTTCAAAATCGGCATTGTTTGATGCCTCAAGCCCGTCGTTGGACCGCGACCGATCAATGACAGCCACGAACGATCGGCGCAAACACTCAAATCCAGCTACAGTGCACCTTTGGGTGAAGGATTTCTGGCATAACACCTCCACGAAGAAGTCCCACATTGTACTTTCCGTAATAACCCTTCCAGCATTCGAATCGTTCTTGTTGACAGAGCGCATCATGACCCCGAAAAGAAGATTGGTGCCAAGTTGCAATAGATCAGCACCCACGGAGTTAACCTCATCGGTTGAAAGAATGGGTTCCACGTACACTACCCACAACTCATGAAGATGATCCTGCATACAACCAACACAATCCGTCACATCACCACTCGCATTTGACGTCAAACACGCCAGTGCCACATACCCAACTAAGGTGCAAGGACGACTTCGACGCAATCAGCTCCAAAAAGTCAAATTGCGTACGCAAACCACTTTTTAAGAGTTCAAGTTGGTCGATCTCGGCCTCCACTATATTGCAAGACTCGTTGGACCAAACTTGCGGCTGCCTGACCAAATTTTGGTACACTTTATCCATGACTTGATATTCCTCGTTCAAGGTACAAATTATTCTATCCAAGCATAGTGCTGCCTCGTTCCTCTGGGTTCCAGAAGAACTTTCAGGACAGAGCTCTGCGAAATATTTCCGGAAAAGCAACGCGCACTTCGTCGCATTCTGCCGAGGTGTATCGTAGCGTTCGATGCACAAAGCAACGTACTTCGTCGCGACTTTCGACCGTTTTGTCACCGACCTATCAAGTCAAATCATGGACAAGAGATTTATGGATGTGAGTCAGACAAAAGTCACTGTCGCTGCATGGCGCCACGAACTGAGTGATGCCGTCAAAAAAGTGGGCTATGGCCTCCCCATGCATTGTCCTAATCTGGTCTTGAAGAGAAGGGGGCGAGAGGTACACTTCCAATAAGTGGTGAATGATGCTCCACGTTAGTTCATCGTACAGGCCAGCCTCACGTATGTCAGTCGCAATGTGTGCGCTTCGCACTGCGATTGCCGACAATACTCGTACAATGGTTCTCAACGTAGTTTGGTGGTCAATCACCTGCGCATAGTCACAAAAGCCACTCGTCTTTGACCACGGCAACTCTGGGAGCTGTGCCCTACATTCCTGGACACTGTCTGTCACAGCCATAGATGCCGCGAGCAGGCCATTGAAATGTTCCAACCCCAAACGCCCTAAGAGCTCCAGCTGCTGAGCAGGAATGGCATTCTGTTGATTCAACGGTTGGCTGAGCCCGGAAAACAAAGGTGCCTCCATCATGAGGACCTTGGCAACTTCGCTGCGCATTTCAGAGTCTTCCGTGATCAACAGCGTCTTCCAAAGTTCTTGACAAGAACACATAGAGAGCCTCCCTCGGCCAATTAGTTGTTGCAGGGTGGGCGCGGCTTGCTGCATCAACGCACAGTGAGCGTGCGACCCTGTCCCGAGCATCCGTATCAAATTGACCTCGTCCATCCACGTCCCCAAATATTGCAGAGACAGCCATTTCGTGCAAACAGGAACTTCGAGGGTCGGCGTGGTTCCGTTCGATTTAGCAACGACAGCAAATCCGTTCGAATACTCGTCGTGCACCAACGCCAAAGAAGTAATATTGGAGAACAGCGAGACCCCAAATTTGCGGCATTGAAGCGATGCATTTGAAACGCAACGGGCGACGAGCTGCAATGCGAAGCTTTCTACTGTTTGTGCCACCTCCGTGACTCGGAGCATTCCGTGTGTTTGTGAGCAGCGACCATTTAAGAGCTGACGCGATTTTAGTTGAGCAATGCCACGAAAGAGGGTGGCAACCTGATCACGCAAACAGAACTTATATAACCAGAGCAACAACACTTCGCGCCACGCAACGGTAGAGCCCAACCTTGTCCACGGAAATAGAAACAAAGCCGCTGTCGGGAATTCCCACTGCAACGGTCGCTTTGACATCATCAATCAATTGGTGCAGCGAAATCGCAGCTGTTGCGGATCTATCAGCATTATCTTGCACGCCAGTGTGCTGCAATGCAGGCATTCACACCGAAACATTACTTGTAGGCAAGAGAAGACACACAGATTGCTCACGACGTACCGACTCCATGCGTTGCCCACGTAGATGCGGCGCAATCTCCCCAAAAAAAGCAACAATGTCCACTACGGAGGACAGTGTCAAAGCGTTCGAGTTTGAGTCGTGGCCCAACACAGATCTTACCAATTGCGTCATCAATGTCACTCCCTGGCCAGATTCGAGTTCCAACAGAAGTTCTGTTCGAAATGAATTGATGCGGTGCGACCGGCGTGCAACAAACAGAGACGTTGGAGGTATGGCCGTTGGCTGCATTTCCGGCCACTGTTCCTCTGCTGGCGTGTTGGCTTCCGGCTTTCCAGATCCGACTTCGTCATTGTACAGAAAAACAGGTTCGAGGTCCGCCACGGCAGAAGCAATGGGCTCAGTAAATGTGAGCCTCAGATTTTGATTGTACCGATCAGGCAAAACAATGTGATCGCTCTCACGTTTAAGGCACACGAAGCATTGATTGTGGCCGTCGAGTAGCGTCAACAGCAGCACATCGTCACCCTCAGGTTGAAACTGGGTTGCTTCCTCTGCCGATGGAATCGAGGCCAAACGTTCCGCCTCAGTTGCAGATAACAAGTGATACTGAGCTTCATCGTCATCGATGAGCGTCTTCGTTTTCAGATCCAAATTCGAGTGGTTGCAAGTTTGAATGGACGTTTGTGCGTTGGACGACGGCCGCGCTTCATTTGAATTGGATATTCCGCTCAAAGTAGCGTCACCTCTGTGTGATGGCGGCTTCTCGTCGTCTGGTGGTGATTTGCACGCGACGTCCAGTTGTACCCCACGGCTACCTGAATCCTCCAATGTGGCGAGAACTAAGTTCTCTCGCTTGAAAATGTGAACAACGACTGCAGTGTGATGGCTGGAGTCTCCGAACAAAACATCTTGTTTTACCTAACAATGCAGTGCGCGACATGAGCATACGAACACAAATTTTCACAAGTCACGGGACCACGTATCGCCACATGAGCGCCGTTGTTGGACAAACGAAACAGGTTCATTACCTGCGTGCGGAACACGACTGTGCTGCCTCTGAGAAGCGTTGAGCGCCATTGAGGCTGTACAGGTGTTTGTCCGACAGCAGATGACGGATTGGGCTGCCCGCCATGTGTTTGATGACCAGCGTCGATCTGCTGGACTGATTTACTCCGCATCGACGTCCACGAGGTCCCATCGAACTCTGCAAAAGGATATCCATCCACCGGGTCACCGATGCTGGTGACAGTGCCAGGTGATCCCTCGACCAGGAATTGGTCCCCAATTTTGATTTCTTTGCGCCAAGAGTCGGCGGTTACAATAGCTGTAGTTGCAACATTATCGCCCGGCTTCGGCGCCCTAGACTGCACAGTTGCGCCGACGTCGAAATTAAACGCTTGTTGGGCCCTCGACATCTTCAGCAAGTGTGCTTTGTAAGCGTCATACTCATAGCTTGAAAAGAACAGAGCGGTGGGCGACAATAGCTGGCGGACACAGGAGCACGCCGCAAACGAAGCTTCGCATGACCCGTTTTCGCGCACGACATCAATGCAGAAGCGCAGGGTAGGCTTGAAGAAACAGTCCATCGCGATCGTTGCGAAGATCATAGCTGAGTCTTCATCTGCTGTAGTTGACAGCCCAGCTCCGCCGGAGAAATTCTGCACTGAAGTGATGACGGGCGGGAGGTCCTGAACGAGATACGTCTTGAGCTCATTTTCTGAACTCGCGGCGAGCAATGAGACCTGCAAATCTGCGATTTCAGCAAAACACCCGACTGGCACGTCAGCAGATGCCAAAGCAGCGACTGCACGTCTCGACAGGGACCCCAGTGCTTCGCGCACAGCCTCACTCGTCAGATGTGGCTCAAGCGCTGCAGCACTCTGGGAGACTGCTAGAGCCGCTACCGCTGCTGCGTCGTCTGTGCCAGTGTTGACAGCTGCAGCACTTGAGGACTGTTGGCGAGGAGCCATGATCCTCGGCCGCGAGCCCTCAAAGAGGGACGCCAATGTCAGTCACTCATCCAATCTACACATCACCTCGCCCCGAAAAATAATGAACCGCACTGTTCAGGAGAAAGAAAACAAAAAACGCAAGAGCTGTCGCAGCAGGTCACAAATTGAACCCTCGAGCTCGAATGTGCTACCTTCGGGTTTCAGTAGCGTGCCCAGCACTTCTAGCTGCTAACTGCACGGCATACACCACACACCACGCTCCCTACATTTTCCGTCCAGTCTGGGCGCCACGCCACGATGCTCCTTTGCTTCACCACAAAACCGCAGCCGACCCTCGGCATCTGGGGCATCGCGATGCCAACCACACAACGACGACAACAACAACCACAGCACGAACGACCACCACCACGACCACCAACACCACCAGCACAACAGCAACAACAACTATAACGGCGGCGGCGGCGGCAAAGATAACGAACGAGCACCGCCACAACGACAACGACTGCAGCAAGCGCGCTGGCTCGGCATCGTAATGCGGGAGGTGTGTGTGCGTGGTGGTGGTGGGTGGAAGGAGCGTCGCGTCGTCGTCGAAGCCGTTCGAAGGCGTCAAGGCGTGAACACGCTCTTTCGTTCGTTTGTTTGTTGGCGCGAGCGAGCGTGTGGCTGCATCACAAACACACTGTGAGCCTGTATAAGAAGGTAGTCAAGTCAGTTCGCGGCGCTGCTGCAGCTGTGGTCTGTGGTCGCAGTGTCGCAGTTCTGAGAAAAAGTGAAAAAGTGAAACAGTGAAAAAGTCTTTGGAACATTGGACACTGACGTTTCGATGTCTCGATGCTTCGACATTACATTTCGACGTTTGGAATGTATGCAGAAACGCTCGACGAAAATTTGAAATTGAAACGAGCTGCACGAAGCTGCAAAGTACTATTATACGGCAACAAAGTGGCCGCCGGCCGGTCTCTGTCTCTGTCTTGCCGGCGAATTATTGCGAACCGTTCTTCTTTCCCCCAAACCGAACCGACCAACCGACGAACGACGGACGACGACAACCACCACCACACAACACCACACCACAACCACCGCAACACATCACCGCAACACACTACCGCAACACACCACCGCAACACCACCGCAACACACCACCGCAACACACCACCGCAACACACCACCGCAGCAAACCACCGCAACACACCACGAAACGACGCAAAGGCAATGACTGCCACGTGCATGCACATGGCATACAACATGAGCGACAACAACACCAACCGTCAAGTAAGTACCGCTGCAACAACCACAACAACCACGACAACGACAATGACCACAGGAATACCATCACAACCACCAAAGCAACCAACCGCCGCCGCCGCCATCCACAACAGTCACAACCATGAACGGCATTGCAATGTCAAGCTCTGAAAGCAGCCGTGGTCGTTGTGGTTGTGGTAATAGTTTGCATTCAACCATAACACATGGAATGCATCGTGTCAACTATACTGAGACTACGACTGTGCAGAAAAGAAGGCGAAGAGCCATCCGTTGGCGTCAAAAATAAATCGTGCAGCAAAACGAAAAAGACAAAACTGCTGCTGAATGCCTACCCTTTATGAATAGATTGCTGACCGATCAAATCATGGGACTTGAATCGGCTGGATAACCCATGCGCCTCAGGAGTTGGTGACCGTCAGGCACGACACCCCTCATGATGCGGGTCGTGTCTATCCTCGTGCTTCTGATGGGGCTGGTGGAGTCCGGGGTGTTTGCCCAATACGATCAGTGGTGCTCCATTCCGACTCTGGAACATCAAAAGTGTTCAACGTTTGAGATGGAGGGGCAATTGTACTCAAGAGCGGCATGCCAAAGCGCCGCCGAGCGAATTGGGAGCGACATGTTTGTTTGGAGCAAATCTCGCCAGTTGTGCCAAGTCGTCAACTCTTCACTCTCCTGCTCGTCTTTCGTGATGGCTGAACTGGACTGGGCAGTGTATCAACCGTGCTCAAGCGACAACAGCAACGTATCACTTCCTGCGACCTACACTTTGTGCCCTGGAAGTGGCGGCAAATTGGAAGCGTTTGGGTACTCCTTGTGTTCGCTCAGCGAGGGGTTTGTGTGTTGCAACAGAGGCCCACGTAGTGCATGCACAACTACCGAGCTGTGCTCATCAGTGGCTGGCGTTGAAGAGAGTGCGAGCACGAGTGCCACTTTGTGCCCTTTGAGAACTTCAGCCACTTCAGAAGTCAGGTCTGTTGACTGCACGCAAGATAAGTTCACTTTGGGAGACGGATTAGGGAACAAAGGTCAGGTCTGCTGTCAAACACATCCCTCAGACTCCACGTGGTTCACGTCATGCGAAAGCAGGACAGAGTGTGGAATCACAATTGCAAACTCCACTTCGACAGGTGAAATTGTTCTCAATTTAAAAGGGGCACCTACCGCCCTGACGACTACCACAAGCGACAGAGGCGAAGAAACAACGGAACCACCAACAGCTAGTTCGTCCACCTCAACGACATTGATACGCACAACGACCACAACCACATTGGAGACAGCAAACGCAACGCCGACGACTATTGTGTCTGCAACTACCCCTACCACAACGACAACCACCACCGCAACCACCACTCTTGCTACCACTACCATCACAACTTTGACTACTGCAACAAGTACCACAACCACAACCACCACCACAACCACCACTACTACTACGACTGTTACTACAACTACTACTACCACTGCCGCCACCACCACCACCACCACCACTACTACTACTACTACCACCACCACCACCACCACCACCACCACTACCACCACCACCACCACTACTACTACCACCACCACAACAACAACGACTACTACCACTACAACTACAACTACAACCTCTACTTCGACAACGGCCACGACCACGCAGTGCATTGCTCTATGCGGCGACTTTTCTTGTGACGACTACGTTGACCTATTCACTTGCAGTGAATTGGAAGCCGAGTACGACTGCAACTGTGAAGGTTGCGCTTGTACATTCACACACGACGCAACATCACCTGCTGCCACAACAACCGTGACTACTACCCAACCGACAATAACATCGACGACGACAACTACTACTACTACTACCACAACTACCACAACTACCACACCGACTACCACCTCCACTACATCCACAAGCACCACAGTTACTGGGTGTTTGACAACATGCGGCGATTACGACTGTGATGACTTCGTCGACTTGTTCACGTGCAGTCAACTCGAGTCCGACTACGGGTGCAATTGTGAGGGATGCGAATGCACATTCACACGTGATACAACGTCACCACCTTCGACCACAACTACGCCAACGACGACCACGACCACGACCACAACCACAACTACCACCACAACCACAACTACCACCACCACCACAACTACCACCACCACAACAACTACCACCACTGCTACAACTACGACTACCACGACTACGACTACCACGACTACGACTACGACTACCATTACAACACCTTCAACTACCACGACCTTCCCTGGCAGCTCAACTACCACCACCACCACCACCACCACTGCGGCTGCAACAACTGATGCTGTGACCACCGCAACAACCTCAACAACCACGGCGACAACCACGAGCACTATTGCGACGACAACCACAACGGCTACATCGTCAACGACGGTTGCGTCTATTTCGACCTCAGACAGCGCCACAACTACGCCGGAATATTTGGCACCTTGGTGCAAGGTTGAGGAGAACTATGAATGTCGCAGTGCGCCAGTCGAAGAGGAGGGTCATTCATTGTACACATGCCAGAGCCTTGCGGAACAGTACGCAGCAGATTCCGTTGCGTGGTGCCAAAACTACCAAACATGCCAGGTATTCAACATGTCAGATTGCACACTGAAGGCCACAACTGCTCCCTTAAACTACTGGAGCAGCTCAACGGATCCCGAATCAATTTGGGGTGTCTTCACGAAGTCTCCGGGTGATTCACCATGTCTTGCTGATACCTTCCTCCCAGCTGCGGACGATTCAGCAATTTGTCCCCAGGGTACGTGCAAGGACTTCCATTCGTCATACGATTCGTGGACATGTGACGACGGCGCTGCTGCTTACGACCACTCCTGTGATTTCCTCCGCCTCTACGCCGATTGCAGAAAGTGTGGTGGGTGCGAATGCACGCAAAAGCACGACGAGCAGTTGCAAGGTGTGCCGTACTCCATGCGAGACTACGTTGGCAATTGCAATCTCCACGGCATGAAAGATTTGAAAAACATCACTGAGTGTGAGCTTGCAGCACAGATATTAGGTCTGTCTGACACGTCCGCACACAATATGCCGATTGGCTATAGTCGTTATCCCTACGGCTGTTATTTCAAACCCTTGAACGGAAACTTGTACTGGAATTCGTACGGCAACTTTGAAGTCGAGTTCAGTGCCCGATACAACCTGTGTTACTTTGCCAACTACGTTGTCGACAATCCCGGGTCTTTGGATTACTATGGTCCGCAATTCGCTGCGTTCCGAGGTCCTAACGCAGATTGAATGCGTCAATCGAATATGCGCGTTAGCTAGTTGGGAAATTACCACAGTTACGAACACGTATTAGTTGAGTCGTTTACGCGTGGCTCATGGTAAATTTATAAAAAAAATACAAAACGAGTATGATGCACACATTCCGGGTCGCTTTTTCAGGGCACGGGCCGCTTGCTTCCGTCGTGTTTGTGCAAGCCCTCCGGTCGGCGTGGGCGCCTGGACACATGCTTGCTTGCTTGCTTGCCCATGCTCATCATAATCATCCGCAGGTCCTTGGTCGATTTCCCGCGTTTGCACGGCAACTTGACATCGTCGCTGGCGGCGGTGGAAGCGGTGCAGTATAATAATTCCAAAAGTATGCGTACATTCAGTACATATTTTATGTACTAGTACTGTGAAAGTGGGATATAATAATACAGCGGTTGTGCCCACAGAGGGCTGGCTGCCTGGTGCGTGCGTGCCAGCGAGCGGCGATAGCGTTGCACGTTGACGACTGCAACGAACGGCAGTTGGTTGCTGCGTTGCTGCGTTCCTTCGTTGCTTCGTTCCTTCGTTGCTTCGTTCCTTCGTTCCTTCGTTCCTTCGTTCCTTCGTTCCTTCGTTC
>ENA-OWNT01002671-OWNT01002671.1-seawater-metagenome-genome-assembly--contig:-NODE-2671-length-18098-cov-3.901060_pt1 | contig 18098 bp, 20 predicted proteins | sample MGYA00238136_ERZ651165 | MGnify/ENA primary metagenome ERZ651165 (study PRJEB26861, sample SAMN08777766) | seawater metagenome | isolation source: coastal seawater | place: USA: Florida | collected...
AAACGAACGAACGAACGAACGAACGAACGAACGAACGAACGAACGAATGAACGAACGAACGAACGAACGAACGACGAGCGATCACTCAGTCACTCGGTCACCGTTTTGAATTTACGCTTTTTCCCATCATCGCAGCACTGTTCGGCCGCTACTAAATTAATTAATGGGTACTAACTGCTGAAAAAACATTTTATAAATTCGATTATCAAATGTACAGTTGTAGAAATATTGGAAATGGTCTACGGAGGCGGCAAAGTCAGCGAAGTCGGCGAAGTCGACCGACGATCGACGACCGACCGACGACCGACGACCGACGACGGTGACGACGGTGACGACGACGACACTATCTCACAACGACCTTTATTACCATTCAAACCAGCCATTGTGAAAGTAACACCAACGCGTGTGTCGCTCCTGGAAACGAACTTCTCCTGGAAACGAATGTTTGATGGACGTGTTGAAATTGCAGCTCAAGAGGTGGGCGCTCTGTGAATCTGATGGATTGGAAGGTGCACAAAGTGGATGCCCAAACAGCGCCACTCGCGAGGGAACCACATTGCACGCTGTTGAGACTGCTGGTGTCTAATGCTTGAGTGTAGAACACAACGTGGAGCGCCGGTTTCTTAATACTTACGAGTCATAAACCCTTCTCTACAAACTTAAGGCATTCCGATATTGTTGCTCCATTTCACAGGACGAATGTGATCCGCGGACGCCCGCAACCAGACATGTCTTTATCAAGCCTGGTGACAGGTAAAGCAGCAGCATTCGTGCACGTCATAGCATTTTGCTTCTTGATTCCGTTTGAAATGACGCCACCGTGCCACAATGCATGCAGGTATTGGTGTTGACGTCGTCTATATTCCTCGATTTCGCCGGATACTAAGCAAGTTTGAGACGCGGTTTCTGCGCCGAGGTTCGTGACGTTCCCCACGCTGCACCGTGCAACAGCACTTGTTCCTGAACAACGACACGATTGTAGCCTTCAATGCCGAAGAAATCAAGGAGTATCGCAAGATTGGCTCTGAGGACCAGAGGCTGAAGTTTCTTGCATCGCGATGGGCTGCAAAAGAAGCTGCCTACAAAGCATTTGGAAAAGATCGCATTTTGTTCCCTGAAATAGTTGTTCAAAAGAGGTCCGTTGCGCGTCTATCCTTCGACCTTCGTCAACCTCAGTTTCATAGTCACACCCGTCCTCGTTTCAACCGTAGTGCAAGTGGCGTCCCACAACTCAGGTTTGAAGGGGAAGCTCAAGAAAAAATCAAGGAGGCTGGTGTGACGAACAGCCAACTATCCATTTCACATGATGAGGACTACGCGACAGCATTCGTGATTTTCCAAAGAAATCTGGAGGCTTGAACCAGAAGAACTTACAGTTTTTAGACTATCAACTCATTCACTCACTAAATTATCGATATCGTAGCTATGATACTGTCTGTAGACCCTTCGTGGTCGACAACTCTACGACAACCAACAACCTCGCGGTGCCGAAAAAACAAAACTTAGATTGTGCGCACAAATTCTCTGGCGACGTGGTCCTCAATGTCACCATCATCGTAGAGGATTTTGTAGGTGCCATCCGCGTTGGAAGTGCAAATTGTGCCAGGGTACCAGATACTACCTCCGCCAAAGCGACCTTCGACGCGAGTGGAAGCCTCCAGTCTCTTTTCCTCAATCTCATCTGGTCCCAGCTTCCACTGTTCCTTGGGGATACGGTTCACAACAAATCGAGGCTTCGGGATCGTGTCATCGTCAGCGCTGTAGTCGGCCACTTTGCTGTACTTGTTGTGGTAAACGTCAAGATGCGCCGCGGAAAGGTGGCGTTTCATGAGTTCATACGACCCATTGAAAGGGTAAATCTCCAAGCCTGCACCACAACAAAGGAGGTTAACTCCAAAGACAGCATATAGCAAGAGATCCACACAGCCACTGACCACTTGAGCGCTCGATCACAGGCTCGGCCATGCAAAGAACGTGAATTTCGGAGTCCGTGGTGTCAAAAGTACGGAACTCTTTACACGCAACTGTGACCTGCAAGGTTGTAAATAGCAAAGAACGCTGTTGACTACGCATCACTGGACGAACAATAGTGCTACAACATTGTGTACCTTGCAATTCTTGCAGTTTCGCATCCAAACGCTCTCGGAAGATGCTCCAACGAAAACGCGGCAATTCTCAAGATCATCAAGTCGCACCTTCGCAAGCACATGTTGATGTGTTACACAGTGACCCAAGAACGACCGACCGAGACGACAAACATACTTGATTCGTATAGTCCGCAAGGATGATCGTACAGTCTTTGCAGCCAGCGACATCGAAAGGCTGGCCATTGATCTCTCCAGGGTTGCGAATCTGCAGCGGTGACATTGACAGCGTCAACGTTTTGTTCGCTGCAACGATCGGCCCATGGCGACACACTACTCACCAGAGTCTCTCCTTGCCTGTCCGTGAAGTTGAACCAGTACTTGAAGACTTTGCGTCTTGTTGAGAACTCGGTGCCGTCAGGAGCTTTGAAGACTTTGGGTTTGTACGCTTGGACCAATGGCGCAGAGTCTTCCATGATGTCCCACACCACGAATTTTCCTTGAGCGTTGAACAAGAACTTCATAATGCGTGACAGCGTCAAAGTCTTCGACGTTTTCTTGACGGTCACGTTCAGCTCCATCTCGCAAAAGACATAGCTTCCGGAAGTGGAAAAATTGAACAAATGAGGCCTCGAGTTCACTGTGAACTCGTCTTCGCACACCTTCAACCACATGATGAAGCCCTCGATGCCAAAGTAGCGACCGAACATGGGTGCCAGCGTCGAGGAGGGGTTGTGGTACACAACGACATTCTCAGCACACTGCTCCAGCAATGCCTCGACATTGTCATTGACCTGGGCCAACACATAAACACACAAAACGGAAACAAGTCAGGACTGGCGAAAAAACCGCGCTGTCGACAACGACAAACACTACGGAGCCGCGACACTTTGTCGAACATACCAGAAGACCGAGAGCATATCCCGCCATACCCAAGTTCGAAGCCGAGGTCCCGGAGTCCACAACAGAAGCGATGTCCTTGCTGGTGTCGAAGAGCAGGATGCTCGTCGCTTCTTCAATATTGCAGTCAGCAATCGTTTGCGGGTTTTTCAAATCACGGCCTTTGTAGACCAGGCACTGTGACCGTGCGGGCACCTGCATAGCCTCCTGAACCTTGACTTTCAACTCGGCCACGGTCGTGTTCGGCTCCACAAACACCATTGACTTGCCGTCGGTGCTGAGGGCACGCACCGATATGTACGACATTGTGCACTAAACGGGTTGTGAAATCAAAAACGAAACGGTCTGGGAAGGAAACAATTTTCTGGTCACTTCGTCGCAGACAAAATGCAGTGCGCAGGTAAAAAAGATAAAGCTCTGCCTGGCGCCCGTACGTTTCAGTGTATCACCTGTGACAGGCAACAACGATCGCCAAGAGTTTCTTCTGACAACAACAATCTCACAACTACAACCACAACCTCATGAAAGCCAAACAACGATGATGACGACGACGACGACGGACGACGACGACGAACGACGATAACCGACGGAGAATGGCGAACGAAGACGAACAATGGCAACAGCTCAACAACGTGAGGTCGATGACGACGACGACGACGGCGTTGACTGTGAGTGTCCGTTGTGTGTATCGCGCAAAGTCGGCGCCTCTGCTCTTTCTCTGCAAAGATCAGTTAGCTCGGTTGGATGTAGCTGCAGCCATTTTGCTTTCTTGACAATCACTTTTGCGTTTGTTTTGTGTTTTCGTTCGTTCTCAAGAAACGCATCTTTCTACACAAACGAAGGAACGAACTCGTGACGCGTCAGCGCATTTCTCAAGTCGAATCATGAACCTCAAAATCTTCCTCTTGGCTGCTCTCGCATTCGGCTCCGCGTCTGCTGCCAGCAAGCCGACGGACCAATACAAGGACTCCGACATCATCCGCGATGCCTCCAAGCCGACGGACCAATACAAGGACTCCGACATCATCCGCGATGCCTCCAAGCCGACGGACCAGTACAAGGACTCCGACATTATCCGTGACGCCTCCAAGCCGACGGACCAGTACAAGGACTCCGACATTATCCGCGACGCCTCCAACTGAGTCTCAGATTTCCCTCGTCGTTGATGGGCATCGATAGCCCCCACTACAACGATGAGGTCATTGGTGAATGCCGACCACCGCGGGCAACGTGGGGGGCTCAAATCACTGAAGGCGTGTGACGTTGTGATGTACGAGCGACTACAGCAGACGCATTTGTCCAATACGGAAACTACTGCATTGTTCGCCACCGAGAGACGAGTGGTGGAGAAGACACGTGAGTAATTAAGTTTTGTTTTTTTGTGAGTTAGTTACGCCTGCAAAATGCCGGCGCTGCATGCCGGCGCTGCATGCCACGTCGACGTGCCGACATGCCCGCCTCAGTCGTCAAGATACCTTCCTGAGCTTCACACCCACGTAGCTGTTGCCGACCCGCAATGTTTTAGCCTTCGTAGCCGCGGGCAAACGCCGCGACGTCAACGCGGAAGACGCGCCGACGCGCTGCAGGGTCGGCTTCCTGGACGCCCTTTCATTGATCTGTTTCAAGTAAGTTTGCCTTTGATCCAATTCCCCGAGCAGCTTGCGTTGATCCGGTGGGATGCGCTGCTTGCCCTCGCTCCGCGCGCCACGCTTATCCCTGATGAATAAGACGCAAAGTCAGCGAAATGGGATCCAACCAAATCCCACGGCAATGAAAGTCAAATCAAAGCAATGAGCAGTGCTAGCCCGCAACGCACGTACCGCCGTCTGCTTGCAAAACTGGGCCTCTTGATGAAGGAATCGCGGTGCAGTTTCGTAAATATGCTTCCTTGCCTGGACACAGCAACGAAGCCGTAGCAGCGGCAAAAAAAAAAAAAAAACAGCTCAGAACACATTGCGACAGTCATTTGTGCAACCACAACAGTGTCGGTGATCACTGCGGAGTCATGCAAACGAATGCTTCTGTTCTACTCACTTCGATGTCCGTGCAGACACGTCGTCGATGTACTTCTCGCCGTGCACGACCTTCCGCTGTCGATTCCGCGCTGCGAAATACACAGGACGCACGTTGCGGCTCGGCGCAGGTGCAGTCCGAGGACGACGCGCCCCTGGGGTAGGACTTGACCGCGTTGGAGGGTCTGGTGCGCGCTCCTCCAGGTTCCCGCGCGTCCAGATCGGTGCGATGTCGTCGAGCCGTTTCCACTTGTATTCCATCTTGCCTGACTCCGCGTCTCTGTGAGAGTCGAACAATCCATCAAGGACTGTGTCGAGAAAACCAGTTAGCGCGTTGACTGTCTGTTTGGCTCCCCAGACCCAGCTCAGCTGCACAATCAGCGACTCCGCCGCTGACGCGCACAACGTGCGCAGATCGGACTCCGCGGGCATTTTTTCCACGAACTTGCCGTCTTTTGTGAAGAGGTTCTGCCACTCCACCTCCGCTTTCGTAAACTCCGACACTGGGCCGCAGCGTGGCGTTAGGAGACGCCACAGCCGCTGGAATAGTTCCACAAACGCGCGGCGATCGAGGCCGCCCGCCGCTTCCACAACGCTTGAACGCGCCCTCCGCGAAGGTGCCGTTGCTGGCCGTTGACTTTGGTTTCGACGCAGCCACAGCGAAACTTTTTTCCCGGCGACTCTGTCCAGCGGTTGCGAGATGATGCGATGCGACGGCACCTCGTACTGCGGATGCTCGTGCTGTGATGCGGCCGCAGGGTCCGGCCGCGTGCACCTGTTCACGATGCTCAGCAGCCGCCGCGCCTTCGCAACGATCGTTGGATGGCGGAAGAGCAAGTTGCGGCGTTGCAGCGCCTCGTCGGAGAGCCGGAACTGCATGTGAATCATGATGTTGTTTTGTCGCTGCCGCACGACGGCTGCTGACGGAGGACGCCACCGCCGCTGTGGCTGCGCCCGTAGCAACACTTGGAAGTACGGCTCGCACAGGTGAAGGAGCTTCAGCTTCTGCGTCAGCAGCGCGGAGTAAGTGTCGCGGAAGCGATGCCGTTCGTCGCCACGGCTCGATTTGTTTGCTCGCGACCGTCGCGATCGTCGGATCCGCGAAACCTCCACGTCGAAAGCGAATGTACCATTGCTGAGGCGCACGTGGTACAAGCCGTCGTCTCCGAGGAACACAATGATGCCGGGGCTCCACGCGCCGTTGCCCTCGACGTCCACCTCTACTTCGTCGCGGGTTGCGAACGGAGCGGGCTGCAGGTCCGCTTGCCTGGACGCCTTGCTGGAAGCGTAGCGCTCGAGGCGCACTTCACAGACGTACTGCAAGAAGCTCCACAGCTTCGGGGGCACGTTGAACGGCCGATCGTGCCCAGGGCGCAGCTTGCACTTGGAGCCGTCGGGGGCGCGGTTGTGCACGGCCTGGTGATGCGAGAAGTGCAAGAAGAGGGAGTTGACGGGGTACTGCCGCACCATCTGCAGGATTCGCCGCCAAACGAGCACTTTGCCCGCGAAAGTCTTCTGCGACCGCCACATTGCTTGGATCACAATGCAGGCCTGGACTCTCCGAAGATGTCGCTCGTGCACGCGCCGCTGCAGCACCGGCAGCACGTCTGCGACGAACTCTGCCGGGTACGTCCGGCATTCTGTCAGGAACGAGCCGCCGCCCGGGCTTCCTGGGTCAACATCGCGGGGCCTTCTGCGCAGCTGCGGCGCCGAGGCGAGTTTCCGGAGGCGACGCGAGGTTTCCCAGCTCTTTGGCCATGCATCGGTGGACGCAGGCATGCGCACCGGCATGCCGCGGAAGCTGCGGCTGTGGCGACGCATCTTCACCAACGCATGTCCAGCAAGTCGCGGTGAGCGCGGGAAACGAGTCCCGAAGACGTGGCGAGGTGCCAGTCACTGGCGGCCATTGCGTCCGCGGCGGTTCAGGTGAAAGTCATTCCAAACGTGTGTCGAAACAAAGAACAAATAAAACGATTCCACAAGTTCTACAAAGACAGCTTCAAGAGCCATGCATCGGAGTGCTCCTCGAATTGCACAACAGTTCTTCTCCACTAAACTAGCACACTGACCTCTTCAGATCCTACGATTCTATCAGCCCACGCGCCGGCTGGAAGTCACACACACGCATACAAACAAACAAACAAACACACAGGGCGCAAGGCAATGCGAGACAGCAATGCCAAAGACAAAGACGGGAAAATATGGCGTCGCGTTCGTCAGCTTAGCGGCGTCGGCTTCATTGCAACAGCACAATTGTCATCGTGACATTGCATGGCATCACCACCACCATCACCACCACCACCACCACCACCACCACCACCACCACCACCACGCCGTCGTCGTTGTCGCCGTCGTCCCCACAGCCGTGCGTCTGTGTGCGTGTGGTCGAATAGTGTGAACAACAACGACGACGAACGGCGAACGGCGAACGGCGAACGGCGAAAGACGAACGACGAACGACGAAACTTTTGTAACGTCGAAAGAACGAACGAACGAACGAACGAACGAACGAACGAACGAACGAACGAACGAACGAACGAACGAACGAACGAACGACAACGCATTGATTCAACAATTCGAGTGGAACGAACGAACAAACGAACGAACGAACGACGACGACGACGACGACGACGGCGACGACGACGAAAGACGAAAGACGACGCTCTGTCTGCACCGTCGTTCTGTGTTCCGTCGCAGACTGTGGGTAGTTGGTTGGCCGCGACGTCGATGCGTCTGCTGTGGCGAGGGCAATGATAACGGTGATGGTGATGGTGCTTTTGTTGTTCGCAATGCAATGTAATGTAATGCGATGCAATGTAAGTTCCAGCCATCCTTCGTCGTCACGACTTCCGCAAATAAAAGGTAAGACGCCTTTCTGTGCTCTGACGAGCAATAGAAACCGTTGAGCATTGCAACGGAGCACCATACCAACCGTGATAAATACACCGGGGCAGACGGGCGTCGTCGTTTCGCGGAAAGTGTAGGTTGGTGGTGTGGCCGATGCAACGACCTCGCCGCGCGTACTTTTCGCTTTTTGTTCTTCGTTTTTCGTTGCGGTTTCTGCCGCTCCTTCCCTCGACGTCAAGTAAGTAAACCCTAGTCTCCGCGTCGCGCGTTGGGTGGCATCGTCGATCGCGCTGCCAGAATGGCGTCCTCTAACTGTGGACAAGTACCCTTGTGTCGCCGGCAGGGGGGTTGTTAGTTAGATTGCAAACTAGTAATCAGTTCCTTGGGACTGAGCAATCAATGGCACTTTCCTCAAAGGAAGGCTCATGGAAAGCATCCCTCTACGGCATCGCCGGGGGACTCGTGTCAGCGCTGACGGGCCACCCCATGGACACCCTGAAGACGCGGCTGCAGACACAAAAATTGGACATGACGGCGTCTCGGCCTAGCTGGCGTTTGCTCACCCGCATGGTTCGCACGATGGCGGCGTCCCCGTCTTTGTTGTGGAAAGGCCTTGCGCCGCAACTGATTGCTTCGCCGTTGGCGTGGGCCGCGAACTTCGCCGCGTTCTCTGCCGCGTTGCCGTTCACGGGCAGCGAAACAACGCTGCAGCACTTCACAGCCGGGTTCGTGTCCGGAGCGGCGTGGGCCGTGACAGTCAGTCCGTTCGAGCTGTTGAAGTGTCGAGCGCAAGTGACGGGGCAACGGACGTCGGACGTGTTGCGCACGATGCGCAAGCGCTACCCAACGTTGCCTAGCATGGCGGGCGCTTTGACGCGCGGGATACACTTGACGACGGCGCGGGATACGCTCGGGATGGGCGTCTGGTTCGCGACGTACCACGTCGTCAAGGTCCACCTCGAGTGGTCGCCGTTCGTGGCCGGTGGTCTTTGTGGCTGCAGCACGTGGCTTGCCGTAATGCCCATCGACATGGTGAAGACGCGGTACCAGACGCACGACACGTTGTCGTTGCAGGAAGTTGTTCGAGACGTGTGGCGGCATCAAGGTTCGTGGTCGGTGAATATGATACCTACCGGCGTGCTGACAACCCATTTGTCGCTACGACGAAGGGACTCTTCGACCGTAGACTTCTTTTCCGTGGCGCGTTCACCGCTTTGAACTCAAACCCTGTGCCATGTTGTTGGTGTGCTCTTTCGTAGGCAAGTGGCGTGGGATTAGTGTGCAGATGCTGCGCCAGTTCGTGTGCACGTCGTTGTCCATGGTCACCGTCGAACACTTGAAGTCGCAGTTCAATTGAACAATGGACAGCGTCGCAACCCAGAACGCAGCTCTCACGATCGCGAAGCAACATCGTAGTTACTGCAAAGCGGGGCTTCACAACATAGACTAACAACTAACATTCCGCAGCAATGAAAAAGAAGAAGGCGTTGCTCACGCTTTTTGAGCTCGACTCCAATGACAAAGAACCGGATAATGGTCTGACAAGTAGTCCGTCGTGGTGTCGCGGACTACCGTGCAATTGATCTGGCAGTGGTGTTCACAAGCCAGTAAGTGCGTTGTTGCTGAAGCGAAGCGAGAGAGAGATCACCAAGCGCGCAAACACCGTACCTGCATTTTCTTCAACCCTTCGGGAGACTTCTTCGCATTTCTTCGCGCCACCGCCTTCGTCGAACCGGAACCGGAACCTGAACCTGAACCTGAACCTGAACCTGCTGTGGTGTTGTGCATATTCATATTCATCGCTGACGCCATGCTGGACGTCGAGCTGTTGCTCCCTGGTCCGATTTGTGGCGGCACGTACGACTTTGGAATGCACTGTCTCGCATACGCTGTCATGCCGGTGGCATGCGATGGTGTGTCTGCGAACGGCGACGTCGACAGGCACAGTCGATACTTCCGGTCGGCCGCAAACGTCGCGGACGTGTCCCCGCCGTTGTCGAACATCACGCCGCGGCACACTTTCTTCGCGTTCGTCGCCAAGTAGTCGCACTTGCGCTGCACAACAGCAAGCAGTTCGGCGGCAGTGTGGTTGCCCTTGAAGTCGAGGTAATTTGCAGGGATGTAGCCGTTGATCCACGGCTTCCCGTCGCCGCACGTGGCGTTGCCGACGACGTCAGGGGAGTTACCCCACGCCTCTGCAGAAGAATTGGTTGCGCATACTGGAACGTGTTTATTGTGGTGGTGGGCTCCGCCGTTGTGGTGTTGCGCGAGTCGACGTCTTGCTGCCGTTGCACCTCCTCCAGCACCGCTGTTCTTCTTCTTTGTCGACCCCGTGCTGTTGTTGCTGTTGTTGTCCGCGCCGGTGCTTGATTTGCGGGGCTTGTTTCCACTGGAAGTGCTCTTGTCCCACTCCGTGCAGCCTTTCGACATGAGGACGAAATCCAAGCGCATGTCGACGGGCTCGCCAAACGTCATGTCGTACGCGACTTTGGTCGGCTCAGTAGACTGGCACGACTCCTGTTGCCACAGCACGGTGTCGACGTCCGCCGAGCCGCTGGTATTCAACTCGACTGCTTGGGTCGGCGTCGGGGGCACGCGGTCGCACACTTCTTCGAGTCCTGCTGCGACGAGGATCTCTAACGGCTCGTACGCGATGGAGCCGTTGATGACGAACTTTTGCCACAGGTGGTCCGACGTGCGGAGTTTGTCAAGCAGGCCTTCGCGCTCGTGTCGCTCCTTATCGCGCAAGCTCAACGTATTGAAGTCGCCCGACACCACCACGCACGCGTGCTCGTCCTGCAAGTGAGTGGCCAACAACACAGACAGCGTGAACGGATGAAGTTTGGACAAAATGGTGGATGGCGGAGTTGACGAAGGTTTGCAAGTTGCAAAGTACGCCGCGCACGAAGGCAAGTCAACGAGTCAACGGCAACGACGATCGGCCTACCTCCCTCAACACGTCCTGCACCGCCGCTGCCACGAGGCGCGCCTCATCAATTCGCTTCTGTGCGCTGTGCGCGTGGAGATGCACCACGACGTAATGTCCGTTGGCGACTTGGACGTGCAGCATGCCGCGTTCGAACCCCGTGCTCTGCTCTGTGATGACGCGGATGGGCTTCGCGGCCATGAAGCCGAGGTGGTAGCCAGAAGGCACCTGAAACAGGTGCGAGTACTCGAACCCCGAGAGGTTCGCGTGCTGCTGCATGGACGCCGGGGTCCATCCGTTCAACTCGCAGAAACCCGCGACGCCCGCGCGTTGGTCGCGCACCCACGTCAGGATATCCAGCAGCCGCGAACCGCCGCCTTCGTCGACGTTGAACTGCAGCAGCTTCGGCGCGTGAGTGTTCGTGCACTTCGCGCCCGCGGGCACCAACCAGGAACCATCGCAGCAAGCGACATAGCCGGCCGTCCGCGAGGCCTCGTAGCCCTCCGCGCACGTGTAGCGGCAAAACGAACCGCTCGCGGTATTGTTGCAAGACCCCGCGGACAAGTGGGGCAGGTCGTTGCTGCTCGGTGGTTGTGTGCATCGGCGTTCGTGCTTTTGGTCATGCCCGAGGCGGCGGCGACGCGCATCGTCATCCGCCAGTAGTCGTCGGAAAACTGCATCGTTGACGTTGACGTTGGCATTGTTGCTTGCGACTGCGTTTGCAACGTCGAATTGCTGTTGGTGGTGGTGGTGTTGCCTCCGATCGCTGTGAATGTTGGCGGTTCTAAGGGTGGATCGACGCTGGAACTCTTCGTCCCCGGTGATGCCGCCGTTGTCGTCGAAGATCAACAGCGCCTCTTGGATGGAGTCCCACGATGCGGCGCTGGCGGCTGGGAACAACAACGCTTGCGCGAAGCCAGGGCTTCCATAACTCTGCCCACGCGGTGCCGATGCGAATTCATACGCGAACGCGAGCAACAACACGCACAGCGCATGGCGCGGGGACTGCCGCCGCCGCATCGGCAGCGGAGCCGAGGGCTCAGACAAGTGGCTTCTTGGAAAGGAGCGAGAGATCAAACTAAATGCCGTTTTCGTTGACACAAAGAAGTGAACAGACCGCGTGTGAGGTTTCGTTTCGATTGGATAATGTTGCGGAACAATGATAGCTCTCGGTGTCGAAACGTCAAGTGGGTTGGTCCGACCGGCCGGCGTGGCCTGCATGGACGCTGTGTGCGGATATGCATTCAGTGACGGGTTGTGTCCTTCGTTTGCATCCTATTCCGAACATCTCTGCATCCCACTGTCGCACATACCCATCTATCTGACACCTCTTTGACAGGCGCAAACACACACATCACCGACCTCAAAGTACGTACCACGCCACCACCTGCGAAGGACTGATCGGATGGTTGGGCATTCATTGGCACGAATGACAAACGTCGATGGTGAAGCAGTGGCAAAGTATCCATCGCAGCATTCGCATCCACATGGCATCATCAAGTCACCTACCTCATCGCGCCTACAACAGCAGCAACAGCGACGCTGCAGCAAACAGCACAGCACAACCCAACGCAAAGCGCACCGTCCGTCGATTCCTTCCCCCCATCGTCGTCGTCGTCGTCGTCGTCGTCATTGCGCGTTGACGACAGAGAGAGAGAAAGAGAACGACGAACGACGAACGATGAACGACGAACGACGAACGGCGAACGGCGAACGACGAACGACGAACGACGAACGACGAACGGTGACAGCGCAACGTTGCCGCCGTTACTTCGGCGGTGCGTTGGCCATTGGCCATTGGCCACCGAAAACTTTTCCTTCCTTCCTTCCTCCCTCGCTTCCTCCCTCCCTTCTCTATCTCTCTTGCGGATTCTGTTGTCGTCGTCGTTGTCGTTGTTGTCGTTGTGGTGTTTGTAAGGAAGGGCAAGCGCGTGCGTGCGTGCGTCGAGCTGCAGGGTGGAGGGTGCAATGGAATGGAATGCAATGCAATGCAATGGAAGATGAAAGATGGAATCAGATCCGGCCATTGTATTCACTGCTTTCATCTTCTACGACCTGACTTATGATGAACTCGACCGAACTAAGGTGTGCGCAAGAATGGTTGGTTTAGGTGGGTGGATGCATGTGTGTGTACGACGTCGATTGCTGTGTGGGTAGAGTCAGGTGTGCGGCGCGGACGCCAAAGGCGAAGGCTTGCTGGGATATCAATCTCAATGAGGCCTTCGACGGCGCTTAGCATGGATGGAGGCTTGTTGTGCTGTCTTTGACATTCGTCAACGTGAAGTGTGATGGCGTACGCGATTTTGAGTACATACCAACGTCACGAAATAAAAAAAAAAAAAAGGTTTCGAAACGTAGTTCTGTAATCGTGTCCTGCTCCATTGTTGTACGACGTGGAAGTAGAACTCTTGGCAGAATGAGGTGACGGAGCGCTCTCGGTCGCTCAGGATAGTCCGCGGTGTGACACGGAACCGATGTCTAGTCATGCACAGGAACAATTCTCACTCGTGCTAGACGTCCTCTGCGAGCGTTCCGTGCGCCCCGTGTTGGCCGCGTTCCTCGGACCGGAAGAGCTCGCGAGATGCGCCGTTGTGGCCAAGGCATTCGTGGAGCTACAGCAATCGCTGAGGCGGTGCTACCTGTCATGCCCTCGGCGGACGAAAGAAGCCGTGCTAGCGCATCTCATGCACCGGTGGCATTGTTTGCCATACCGCGCGCGATCTGCTGAAGACATTGCGTTTCGCAAGCGCATGACGAGCCGCAAGACGCCGCGTCGTTACTACGCGGGCCTGATGTCCACGCTGGACTTCTTCTGGGTTGACACCCGCAAAGATTTCCCGTTCGAAGAGTTCACACGCCACGCGCAATCGCAGGCGCAGTGCAGTTGCGCAGACGCGGAAGGCAGCTGCGGCGGTTCGAATGACAATCGCGGGGATTACCATCGTAGTTGCCGGGACCTTCAGGTTCCAGAAACGGCCGGCGATGATGCAGCGGCGCACAAGCTCGAACATCAACGCTGCCGCCGGCGCCGCCGCCGCCGCGCGGGACCCATCGTCAGCCACACGGAAGTGGAGTGGATGCTGACGCACAAAGACAAGCTCGCGAGCAACTTACAGGCGTACTACGCACCCGAAGTGGCCCGGTTAATACATCCTGAGTCGTATACGTTGACACGCGGCGCGAGCAGTCGCGGTGAGTTCTTGCTGCCGCACGGCATCGGCAAGAGGCTGTTTGAAACTCGGATCACCGGCAAACCGAATGCCGCTCATGACGGAGCCAAGCATTCGAAGAGAGGGAAGAAGAAGAAATCTGCGGCGCGCAAAGACCCGGAGAGCCTGATGGACGCCCTTTCGCAGTGGAAGTCGTCCAAGCCGCACTCGAAGGTGAAGTCTTCAAAGTCGAAACCTATGCACTCGAAGTCCACTGTTCAGAGTGCGCCCTCGACGGTAAATAATCCTCAGCAGCATCGCTGGATTGTGAAACCAGCCACGGATTCGTGTGGACACGGCATTCAGATATTTGACGGCGACCAGGTATGTTGTGCGTGCATCTATGCTTCATCACAACGCCCACCCATGCATTGGTATTGTAGGTCGTGGCATAGCAGCTAATTTTCAACTCCACTTCGTAGGCAGTTCTGTTACACCGGCTACTCAACAAGCATTTCGTCGAAGCCATGAGCGGCGTGCACGATGCGTCGAAGAAGACTCACGTCGAGTCCGTTGTGCTGCAGAGGTATATCGAAGACCCGTTCCTGCTCGACGGACGCAAGTTCGACTACAGATGTTATCTCTTAATGGTGACAACGGACGCTGACGGACCGGGCGACGGCAAGCGGTTGCACGCGTTCTTCCACAACGGTTACGTCCGCAGCGCTGGCCAAAAGTACCACAGCGGCGTGTCGGAGGACAACTGGGGAGCTCACATCACGAACTTCAGCGTGCAGAAGCAGGTACGGAGCCCCAAAGCCGTTGAGTTGTGGTCCCGTTGACGTACGTGCGCGACGATGCATTCATTCGGTGCATGATCGTGCGAGTAGGACCCGAATTACGACGCTGTTGCCGGGACTCTGCACGGCATCGCGGTGCGACAGCCATACATAAGACTTCTAGAAGCGATCGAAGCTGCAGGCCTAGCGCCCCTGATCAATGCTGCGAACCCGCGAGTTGCAGAGGAGCAGGAACTTACTTCACCTGCGGACACGTCGCTGAACGCGGCGGTGCAACGACAGCTTCACTGGCTTGCGGCACGGACCGCAGAGTGTGTCTCGGGTCGGTGGTTAGAGGAAGGTGCGCCCGGGCAGTTTTCTTTGCTAGGTCTCGACTTTATGTTGGACCAGCAAGGGCGGTTTTGCTTGTTGGAAGTGACAAAAGGTAGCTTTCCTGCATTCGCAGCTGCACGCGCACGGAAGTGGTTGCTGATTGATACAACTTGAGCATGACATGTTGTTGTTGTTGCTTTGCAGGGCCGGCATTACGCATGTCTGACGACCACTTGCGCGCTTTGCAGACGGGGTTGCTGAGCGAGGCCATTGACATAATGTGGTCTCTTCGAGAACACGGTGGACTACCTGACTCCCACACATTTCATGGACAGCCATGTATGGAGCAAGACCAGCACGGAGACGTTGCCGGGTGGATCCCCGTGTTCGAATCAAGTAGCGATACCAGTGAGCAGTCGACGTTATAACGTTCGGCGAAAAAAGACGGATTCGCGAGAAAGCGCGTTCGTTCGTACGTTCGTTTGTTCGTTCGTCAGCGAGGTCATTTAAAGCAAGAAAGTAAGTCTGTACCAACCGTTTGCAGCGCGAGGCCGACTGCCGCAGAAGTTCACTTCGTGCCTTGGAAACCGAATTGCTTCTCTGCGCGCAAGCGCAAACGCTTGCCCATGATGGCGATGCTCGGCTTGCACTCCACCAAGGAGTCCTTATCTAAGTCTGCAAGTCCAGGGCTCTCTGCTCCTACAAATTTGAGCGGAAGGCGTGTCTTCTCGGTCTGTGCCACAAACCACACACAATCCAAAGGGCAAACACCGACTCTGTGAACAATATGCTTCATCGCAGCAGTTGAACATCGCAGCCAACAGTCATACCACGTGGTCTAAATCTAACAACATTTGAATGCACGCTTCCGGGTTCGTAAAGTGCAGTGTGTCGGTCAGGAACTGCACCGACACGCTGGGTCGGTAGGCCTTGAATATTCGTCGCAGCGCTCGCTGCCGAACCGTCAGCACCAGTCGGTTCATCAGAAACAAGAGGCAGGGGTGCTCGCCGCGGTGTTGCGTCCGTTCGTACTCTCTCACATGGCGCATAAGGCGGAAAAAGCCGGCAAAGTCATCACGCACGACAGTCTCTCGGACCCTACAGCAATTGAAACAGCAGCGGGCAGGAGGCAGGAGAGTCGATGTTTAGCTTTTGCGTGGCGAGCTGGAGACGCTGCACTTGCGACGCGGTGCCAACACGTACCTCAGCGCTGTGTGCACGAACTTATTATGGCGTTCGTGCCGTGTCGTTGCAGCGATGGCACGCTGCAAGTCGCCATTGGAAGCAGCGACCATGTAGTAGAGGATACGATAAGCGAGGAACTCCGTCGGGTGTCCAACGACGTCAGGTGCTTCTTTCGTCCATAACTGCGTCTCGTCGGTGGAGTCAATGCGGTCGTGTGCTTGCGGCGCGTTCTTTGCGGGGTTGACATTGCGGTAGAGCTGCCGAAGCTGCGTTTGGCATTGGTTGAATTCGTTCATGTCGCGGACTTCGGCCGCAATGCGGGCGTGCGCCTCGTAGACGCGGATCGTCAGTCCGTTGCGGATGTTTTGGCAGCTCAAGTCCTGCCGTAGGCTCTTCATCTGCGACCAAATGTATTGGTAGTTGCAGCGCGCCGCGGGGTCGGCGACCCACCACTGACCACAAACGTGGTCAAGCGCACTGGAGAGCACTTCCGGTGGGCTGTTGTGGCAATTGAGAATAGAGTCAGGGACAAACAGACACGGCATGCGAACGCGTGAGCGGACGTGCTGCAACTTCAGCAGCATCCACAGCAGTCACCACAAACAGAAGCAGAAGCGCAGTCAAAACATACCGGACGCTGTCCGGGTCGGGCTCTTCGGTTAAGCGGTAGAATGCCTTCTCAAGCGTCTGGCATGTGCCGACGAGCGACTTGGCGTCTGCGGATGTACCACAGCTTGACGTAACGTTCACATCGCTGTCGGCTAACGGATCCTTCAGGGAAAACCGGCTCTTGAGACAGAGAGTGACCTTGCCACCTGAAAACGGTTGAAGTGAGCACCACAGATTAAGAAGGTGCGCTCAATTGTGAACGAGGAACCGATTGCACCCACGCAACACTCGCGGCCAAAGTCGCGCACCTGCAGCGTTCCAAAGCTCCTCCGTGGTGGGTCCAACGGGTTTGGGCGCGGCAGCAGGTGCAGCTCGCATGTGCTTGGCGAGCTGTGCCTGAGCGTTACCCTTCTTGGTGCCCTTTGCCTTGCCTTTCTTAGCCTTTGCCTTGCCTTTGCCTTTGCCTTTGCCTTTGCCCTTTCGACCCTTCGGGGACTCCGGTTGCTGCGGCTGCGGTTGCTGCTTTTGCGTTTGCGAGAACGTGCGTTTGCCGAACGCCGCCGGAAGCTGCGTTCCGGCGGAGGCGAAGGCCGCAGAACCATAAACCCTGTGGAGCAGGACAAGAACGGACACAAACGCAAGCGTGAGACTAAACGCGCGATGTATTGTTGAGAGTTCACCTTTTTGTGCGCAGCGACGTACCTTCCGTTGCTGCCCCCGTTGCTGCCGCCGTTGCCGTTGTTCGCGGCCGCAGCAGCTTGCGCCCTTTGACGCATGCGCTGCAGTTGGATTTGCTGCGGCGTGGACTTCTGCCACCGTTGTTGTTGATGTTGTTGCTGCTGCTGTTGCTGCTGTTGCTGCATTTGTGCCCACGCACTCCGTGGAATGCCTCGATTGTTACTTTGAAGCCACGAGTACGCACCAGCATTTCCGTTGTTCCGCGCGTAGTTATTGCACGCATTCGGGAGAGCGTGGCGCAACCAGTCCGTGGTATACACGGTGTGCTCGCGCACCGCGCGGGCTAGCATCGTCTTCAACTCCAAACCGACTGCCGCGCGAGCGACGCTATCGTTGCCGACGGCGAGGTAGCATCGCTGCACGTACTGCCGTAGCGGCAACGGCCATCGCGGGTCGTTCGGGTCGGAGGGCGTCGACCCGCGCAGAGGTTTCGGGGCAGGTTTCGGCGCAGGTGCAGGTGCTTGGACGCGCGAATACATTTGCTGCGACGGCGGTGGGGCACGGTTGTAAGATTGTTGTTGGTTGTAAGCCGGTTG
>ENA-OWNT01002674-OWNT01002674.1-seawater-metagenome-genome-assembly--contig:-NODE-2674-length-18077-cov-5.021000_pt1 | contig 18077 bp, 17 predicted proteins | sample MGYA00238136_ERZ651165 | MGnify/ENA primary metagenome ERZ651165 (study PRJEB26861, sample SAMN08777766) | seawater metagenome | isolation source: coastal seawater | place: USA: Florida | collected...
TGTTATAAGTATCTAAGAAGTTTTTTGGTTCACATAAGTATATTTTAAGTTTTGTACAGTATTCATTTAACTTTCTAGCTAGAACGTATATTATAGATTTAGTATCGATAGATTTGTTCTCTAGGGGATTGTTCTCTAAGGAGTTTAATGCTGCTTTTACAATTTCTATATGAATTTGATTAAAGTCATCGGTTGAAACGGCTGATATAAATCCATTTATTAACTGCCACATAATATGTGGTTTTTTAGCACTTTCTAAGGTTAGTTCTTTTTTAATATGTTCAAATGTTTGTAGTAGGTTGAACATGTTTAGACCTATCAATGATGCTTGATTTTCTACCTCTTTTGTGGGTTCTTTAGGATGGCAAATTTCTATTTCAAGGTTAAAAGGATTTTTCATATTTTTTTCCTAGTCTCTTAGATGAATTATTAATAAGAGAGGTATAGTTTAATTTCATGTTTTCTTGATTGGATACTTCTAGTTTTTTATCATGATCTGATAGTATGCTGTGAATTGTGTTTGTAAGCTTACCTCTATTACCATCGAAATCCATGATACAGCTATAGTCACTTCCAATTCCACGTCCCTTAAGTATTTCGAAGTAGATTTTAGGCTCTTTATCTATTTTTTCACTTTGCTTACTTTCATTTCCGTTGGGGGAGAGTATAAAATTCCTGTTGTACATTCCAATAATTAGTGAAGCTACTCGCTCAATATCGCCCGCCTCGCCAATATTGAGGTACGATAAGCTTTTTTCTGTATTAACTGTACGGTTAAATTGGGCTGCTATTAGTATCGGCAGACCGGTCTCTACTGCACAATCTTTCAGGAGAAGACATATTTTTTTTAATTCTTCTTGACGGCCGCCATAGCTTGATGTTGATAGTCTTAGTAATTGCATGTAATCAATACAGATAAAACCAATATTAGTATTTTTCTTTAGAAAATATATTGCCTCTGTTAACTCTTCTGTGTTTAAGGTAGAATAAATCACTTTTAATCTACCTGTATCAATTAGTTCTTTAAAGAATTTTTCTTTATTTTTTTCAAATAAGTTTTTCTGATCTGATTCAATATATTTATCAGAGTGATCTCGAAAATAGGATATGATGGATTTTCTACAATTTTTTGAGAGTTGGATATTATTGTTATTCGTTTGTTTATGATAATAGGTATTTAGAAATGAAGTAAGTATATGAGCGCTGCTTTCTTCATAAGAAAAGAAGTATCCACTAATATTTTTGTGATTTTCTAGTATGTTTATCATAAAATTGATCATAACTGAAGTTTTACCGTGAGAAGTAGGTGCTGCAAGGATAGATATTGCTCCTCCAGGTAATGTTAGGTCAAGAGTGCCTATATTGTATCCAGTATTTACTCCGCTTGAAATATTTTTTAATTCTTCTATCAGTTTAGCTTCAGAATTATTTTCAAGTAGCTCTTGAAAATAATTACCTGAGGATTCCGTATTTTTAATATTATTTTGCTTTAAAGCCAAAATTTTAGCTTTTTTTTGAATATCTAAAAAGCTATTCTGAAAATCTGAGTCTTTATCATGTGGTAATTCCAGTTTTGAAAAGTCATCAATTGATATGTTATAACCTAAAGCTGCTATCTCTTTTTTTAGATATTCTTCCTCTTCAAAAGGGGAGTTAACAAATTCTTTTTTAGATGATATAATTGACATATATAGGTCTCCTAATTAATTTTTTGGTGGATGACATATTTTTGCTCTGTTAAGGATTGCAATCTGAACAGAGCATTTTTTTGACTTCTATATTATAGCATTTTATTAATTGTTCTTTAATTATGATAATAAACATTGTGTTTATTTGTAATACTTCCCATTAATATTCTATGAACAGATGCATGATTGAATTTAGCATTATTCCTGTTTAATAAATTGTGTTCATTTAAGTACTTTGCTATTTTTCTTATTGAGAGGCCTTTGTTTCTTAATTCTTTCATTTTGTTCAATATTTCTTGTTCTAGCTCATTTGGAATAACTTGTTGGTTATCGGCAAGTTTAAAGCCGAAAGGTATATGCCCTACTCTTTTGCCCTGGAGTTTTTTCGCATGCAATGCTGCTTTGGTTCTTTCGCCAATTCTTAATTTTTCAAATTGAGCAAATTGATCAATCATACCTCTGAAGAGGATACTTGCGGCATCATCAGATTCAGTACCTTCTCCAGCTGCAGAAAGTATTCTTGCTTTTTTTCTTTTTATTTCATCTTCTATTAACATCAGAATTCTGACATCTCTTGATAATCGGTCTCTTTTTGCAACAATTAAAATATCCCCCATTTTTAAGCAACTAATTGCTTTTTGTAAGGCTTTGCGCTTTGAGATAGGCAAAGATCCAGACATACCTTCGTCTTTATATATGCTTAAAGTTTTATAATCGATTTTACTTATATAATTTTTTATAGCGATTTCTTGAGCTTCTAGGCCGAGGCCAGAAATTGCTTGTTCTGAAGTGGAGACTCGCAAATAAGCAATAACATTCATCTATCTATCCCTTATCATTTTTAATGATTTATATATATTGTCGTTGCAGGGCCCTGTGCCGTGACAATTTCAACAATATAACATAACGAGCAAATTCATCAATAATCTATAGTGCTCAAAGCACTGTAAGAAATTTAGATAGGGTAATTACTCATGAAGAAAAGAAATTAGATTAGTATTAATGTTCCAAAGCCGTGCGTTAAAGCTTAAGGCTTTGGATGTTATTAATTTGATATATAAAAGAGACTATTTAGTAGACGAAACTGCACTATGGAGTACTTTTGCTACTGTTTTAATAGTAGGATTACCCTTTAATGCGCGGTATAAAGTTGAACGTTGCATACCTGCATCCTTAGCTAATTGAGATTTATTTAATAAATCGATAAATATGCTAATAACTTCAAGTACACCCTCTGGATCATTATTCATTAGGCATTCAGCTATAGCTTTACCAAGAAATCCTTCTTGCAAAACTACTTCACCAACTTCATAAGGTTCAAATTTTATATCAGGTTTTACTTTATAAATTGAGATATTTTTTGACGATGTTTTTTGCTTTTTTGATATCTTTGTTTTGTCCATTTTTGTTGCCTCCTATAAGGGAGTATAATATTCAACTCGGCAATATAAGTGTAATATACTGTTCTCTAATTTATCCAAATTATTAATATATTGTACATTATAATGAACAGAGCAATCAATAATTTATTGAAACAAAGTTTAAAATAATTCGAATGTTGAATTTTATTTTTTATATAGGCTTGATTTTAGATAAATTATTTTAATTGACAAAAATCTTATTTGAATATAAATTATTACAATAATCCCTTGATAAAAATTATCTATATGAACCTGAGTTAAAAAATATGAAAAATAAATTTTTAGTTATATTACTGATAAGTATTTGTGCTAATATAATTTCTATGGAACAACCAGAAATAAGGTATAAGAGAAAAAGAGAGTGCGACAAAGAATTAACAATTAAAAAATTACGATTAGAAGAAACTTACTTCTCATATTTACCTAATGAAATAAAATCAAAAGTTATAGAAATATTGTTGTTCGATTCTGTTAAAAGCAACAACATATTGGATCCTCTGAAATATATTGAAAATATTATAGATAATATTAGGCCTCTTAAAGACTTTGAATTTTTTAGTAAAGAAGAACTTTTAACACTTGCTAAAAAGTTGGCCAAATCAATATTTTGTCCTCAAGAAAAGTATTTTAGCTACGAAGAATTAGACCATGAGCTTTCTGATATTATAAAAAAAACTTGGAAGCTTAATATTCTTGATAAAGAAATCGAGCAAAATATAGCTAGACTTATTATAGCAGGAGCTAATCCCAATTTATATGTTAATATTAGAGGCCAAGATGAACCTTTATTACTCATAGCTTCAGAAAATAAAATATTTTTTAACTTAATTAAATTAATGATTTTGTATGGAGCTAATATTAATTGCGTAGATAATAATGCTGAAACATTATTAGAAAACATAATGATAGTTTCCATGGATAGTGCAGCAGAATTAGTAAAATTTACACTAAATTACAATCCTATACTTAACATAAATAGTAGCAATACAGTATTAAATACGGCTATTATGGATAATTATTTTAACATAGAATTTATTCTTATGACTCATCCTAATTCACCATATATAAAAAACATAACTAAAGATCCAGAATCAACTAGATTAGGAAACTTAACTCAAGATGAGCTAAACAATGAATTTAAAAATATGGTTGATTCTTGGCATTGCGAAGATCTTGATGGAGATAAACTAAGTAAAATATTTTCTTTTATTATGCAAGGAGTAAATCTTAATATTAATGTATCTTTTAAAGACAGAGAAATTCCTTTGTTAATTAGAGCGTCTGAATTTAAAGATTCTTATTTTACAATAAATTGTATGATATCTTCTAAAACTAATGTTAATTGCACAGACGAAGATGGTACTACAGCTTTAATGAACATTTTAGTTCTACAAGATAATTGGGGTTGTAAAGAATTAGTAGAAAAATTGATTTACTATGGTGCAAATGTTAATGCTAAAAATAGACTAGGTATAACACCTCTTATGTTGGCAGCGGAACGTGGTGATTGTGGTATAATAAGAATGCTTTTAGAAGCTGGCGCTGATATAGATGCTCAAAATATTTTTGGCAAAATAGCCCTAAATTTGGCTAATAAAGAAAATTATGAAATGATATCTAGATTATTTGATGAATATAGATAATACAGGAGATATCTTTTAAGAGAATCTCCTATATAATTTAATTTAAAAATTGTTTCCTGGCTTAATTTTTCAAAAGATAAATTGTCTACTTATTAGTTACTAGTCTAAAGTCGGTTAAATTTTTAAGTATTAATTCATTGAGTCTATATAAAGTATCGTAATAACTACTAATCCTTTGTGATATCATACAAGCATTTTCTTGATCATAATCATGAACCGTTGCATTTCTAGCATCGCCTATCTCAAACAACTCATTAGTGGTATTCTCGTCTATAATCTGTAATTTATAACATTCTCTAATTACTTTTTTAGGAGAATCTAATTTTATTTCATATTCTTTTTCTAAGTATAACTTTAAAAATTTCCATCCTGACTCATAACACATTTCATAGTGTTTAATTATAGACGTAAGTATATGTTCTTTTAAATCTTCAGGGATATCATGGCGAGAAAAAGAAGATATAGCTCTACCTAAAGCTTCTAATGCTCTAACAAATTTTTCATACTTATACTTCAACTTTTCCACACAATTCCTTCTCTTAATATATTGTTTTTTAAAGCTTCAGGAACGTTATTAAAATCTACTATATCAACTTCTTGGACAATATTTAGAGCATCTATCATATTATTCAATTGTCCTCTTTCACTCATAGTTAAAAGCCGACCTGCATCAATCGCAATATCTATATCGGATCTTTCATTATGTGTACCCCTAGCTCTAGATCCAAATAAGTATATCTTGGCATCAGGGAAAAATATCTCTATTACTTTTATTATTTGTTCTTTTACTTTATCAGGTATTTTATCCATGTTACTCCTAGTATCTTTATTATTTAATTTTATTCAACACTGTTTAGCTTTCTATAAAATTTACTGAGTTCACCATTTTCTTTAAGGTCTTCAAATGCCATTTCTAATGCTAATTCGACTAATTGAGTTTTCGTCACTTTTTGATTTTGCTTAAATTTTTTTCTCCTCAAAGTAATCCAGGTTTCATCCAATTGCGAAAGTATAGGCATACGTAAATTAAAAGTTGTTTTCTCTCTACTATCATTTATTGTTTTATTGATAACACTATTTATTTCTTTATTGTTTTCTTGTTTGCTAGACATATTATTGCTTACGTGTTCTATTGTTATATTGTTATCTTTGTTTATTGTTCTATTTTCTTGCATCAAATCTGACATAATATCTGGAGTCCGTTGATTCTTATTTTTCATCATTTAATATCCTTTCTACTAATTTCGTGTAATCTTTTGCGCCTTGAGATGTAGCATCATATTCAAAAATCGTTTTGCCAAATCCTGCTGATTCACTAAGTCGTACATTATATTTTATAGGTTCACATACCTTGGTATTAAAATATTTTTTTAATTGTTCAATTATTTCATTAGATTTTTTAACTCTTCCATCAAAGAAAGTAGGCAACACATACTTATGTACTAATTTATTATTATATTTTTTTACTGATTCTATACTCTTACTAAACTCCACTAAGCTGTTCAAAGTAAGTACTTCAAGAGAAACAGGTGTCAATACTTCTGAAGCATAAAAAAGTGAATTTATAGTTAAAGTATCCCAACTAGGTGATGTATCTATAATTATATAATCAAACTTATCCTCAAGAGGTTTTAAAGCTTCACTTAAACTTTGTTCTGCTCCGAAATCCTTTCTCCCTATCAATCTTTTTGCGCCAGCTAGAGGCTTGCCACCACTTAATATCCATAAATTTGGCCTAGCAGCAAATATACATTCTTCTACTGGCAAAACCTCATTCAAAACTTCTGCTAATCCATAAGGAGGTTTAACTCCCAAAAGAAACGAATCCTGCCCTTGATCATCAGTATCTATTAATAGTACTTTTTTGCCTTTAAGTGAAAGACCATGAGCAATTGTTACACTCGAAGTGGATTTTGATACTCCTCCTTTACTCAAACTTATAGCAATCTTGCGCATTTTATTTCCTTATGGTTTTATTATTTTCAATCTATAATGTTTTATTGTTATAATGCAATATTGTTATTACTTTATATTTTTATAAGATCGTAATTTATTATTTTTATACTGTTGTATTGCTATATTAAATAAGGTAAGTTTTTTGTAAACAAAAACTTATCTATAATTTTTTCTATCTGAGGTACATTTTTTTAATTATTTAAGAAAATACTAAGAATTAACCCTACTATAGGGCTTTTGATATTTTATAGATCTACTATATCATTAGAAAATATTTATAACATTAATCTTTAAGTGGAGGGACCAAAAGTGCTACTAAACAAACTATTTTTAAACATAAATCTAATTGCTTCAATTACGTTCTATGGCTACATAATCTCTATGGAGCAAAATAAAGTAGGACTAAATTTAGACAATATAGAGTTTCAACGCACTTTTTCGCCTAAAATCCTTAAAGAACTTTGTGCTATATATATTGCACAGCAAGACATTAATCTAGAAAATCTTGGAGCAGATTTAACCGAATATACTAAAAAAATAAAAGCTATAAAATCAAAAACTATACCAAAAAGACTTCAAGAATTGTTTTTAAGCATAGTTAATAAACAACCATTAGAAAAAATATTAAAAGCATTAGAAATGGTTGCCATAGCAGATAAATACTTTAACCCTGAAGAAGCTCATCTTTTAAAGAACAATTTAGCAAATTGTGATAAAATATTTTTCACTGTAGAACCTGTTCTATGTTTAATCGAAAAATTATCTAAAAACAGTTATTTGAAAGAGTTTCTTAAAACAGAAACAGAAATACTCAAAAAATATCATCTTGAACAAATGACTATTAACCTAAATATAAGGTCTATCTACTCTCTAGTGCAACTTTACGTGCTTGAGAGCAATATAGAATCAGCAAAGAAGTTAACTGCTCTAATAGATACCGTAAATTGCATGAACTTTGAAGAACAAATACTTTATCTATCACTGAAGATTTCCAATTTAGAAAATGCTTTGCTTAACGATCAATTAAGCTTTAAAGAAATATCCGATTTTATAAAACAAAATCTAAATAACAATATTGCTTTTCTTGATTTTGTTTGTGAGCTGATACTGGGCAGTAAAGAACTTAGTCAAAATTTTACCAAACAAGAACTAGAAAGTTTTCTCCAAAATTATAAAGATTACTTAAAAGATAATAACGATAGATTTAACTTTATTGAAGATTATAGATCTATATTTATGTTCTATCTTTTAAATGAAAATTATAAACAAGACCTGGTTAAATTGATGGAGCAAGCAATAAAATCCCAAGAATTAGGAACTGCACTAATCATATATGAGCTAATCAAATATCATAACTATAATTTTGATAATAAAATAAATATACCTTTTAATCTACTAGAACGAATTAGTGATCTAGAAGGTAGAAATATAATATTATTCTCAAAAGATATAAATACTATATCCTAAATTTTTATATGGTAAAAATTAACAAGAGACAATACGCTTTTAAAATATCATAAAATTGGCTATATGCATATTTGACTTATTAATAACTATAAAACAAAGGGATAATCAAATGAGTAAAATCAAATCTTTAATTCTACTTAACCTGTTAAGTATATGTTCAATAACTTATTCTACATCAGATAATATATACTTTACTTATATAGAAAAATTCAAAGAGGATTTTGGTTGGCATAATAATACTGTAGCAAAGGGCTTTATTAGAGAACTTGCAATAAGGCCATTTCTATCAGGCATTGTAGTTTCACATATAGCTACACAAGCTGCATTAAAAATACAAAAACGATATTCCAAAAACAAGAACAGTCATGATTATAAAAGATTTAGAAATACTTTAAAAAAAGCAAATGAATATTGTTATTATGCTAGTACAATTGCTTTTTTTTCTTTAATAACTATGTATTTACAGGACCTAGATCGATAATAGCTTTTCACTAAATTTAAATCATGAATATAATACTTAATTCAATTTTGATTAAAATTAAGGTATTGAACATAAGTAGAAAAATAACTAAAAGTATACTTCACTGAAGTTATTTAACAAAAAAATAGCAAGATGCTGAAAACACCTTGCTATTTTCAATACTAATTTTACTTATTCTTCTTTTTTAAACAACTCAAAGAAAAACAACATCCCATCATATCCTGCCTGTTTGGCTTCATCTACTGCAGATATACCATGAGAATCTTTTATATTTGGATCAGCACCCATTTGCAATAAAGCAAGCACAGCTGGTACTATACATTCACAAACTGCTAAACGAATAGGCGTAACTCCGTCCTTATCTTGTACATTTATATCCAAATCTGAATGTGTAATAAGTCTTTGGAAAATTTCTCTATTGCCATTTAAAACTACATAATGAAGTGCAGTTCTACCACCCTTATCTCTTTGATTAACATCAGTAGATTCATTAAATAATTGATTAAAAAGTTTTATATCATTTTTATAAGCAGCATAAACTATAGTTTCACCATTTTTAGGTCGCGCTTCAGGTTTCTCCATTGCTTGAGCCCAAGAACTGAGACTTAATGTAAATAGTAAGCTATAAATTAATCTTGCCATGTTTTTTCCCTTTGTTTAATAACATCATTAATTTATCAAATACTAGCAAAGCCTTGTCAAAATTAATAGAAAATCTAGAAATAAGATATCAATCTATTTATTTACTAAAACCATGCTCCCTCTCTAAAATAATTTTCTTTAATATCATAATTATTATATTTTCCTTTGTATTGAGCCTCTTCAGCTTCACTAAAGTATTTCTCGTCTTCAGTTGCTCTCAAGCTCCAGCTTTTGTCTAAATACTCTTCCTCTTCGGTTTTTAAAGAGATAACATCGGTACTATCAGGATAATCAATTGCTTTTGCATCTTCTTTATCTGCTATCACTAAAAAAATTGGATCTTCTGTTTCACTGGCCTTAGTATCAATGTTAAGATGAAAATTTCCACTATGAAAATAATGACGACGATAATCAATCATTACTTTTTCTAAGATTCTTGGAAGATATTTTACTACATCCATTAATCCGCCATGATCCGAATTCCAGCTATCTTTCTTCACTCTAAATCCAACCGTTATAGCTCTATCTGATGAAGGGAAATGATTAGTTCCATGCATAACGTATTTAAATATCACTATAGCAGGTACAGTTCCTATCGCAGCACCAGCTGTAGCGCCTGCTGCAGTTCCAACAAGCTTACCCTTATGTTTTGCAAGAAAATCTGCCTTTGCTTTTGCTGCATCTTGAGCCATATCTGCAGCCATTTTAGCAGCACCTTCGCTATCATGCTTACTTCCAAAATAGTAACCTAAGCCACCGCCTATTACTCCACCTATACCTATTGGTAAAGCAGTTGATAGTGCTGCTTTCTTATGATTACGGCCTGCGACAGTAAACCAGTCACTATCGCTGTGGAAGTATAAAAGGACTTTATAATTTCTTGGTTGATATTTTATTTCTTCTTTTCTTGGGCACCCAAAATAAATCAATAAAGCGATAGGCTTTTCTATTGACAATCTATTAGAAAAGTCATTTATCACATTGCATCCATGAGAATGACCTAATAATACTAATTCAGCATCTCGATAACTCTTAGTATCATCGATTAATTGCTTCAAAAATGCTGATCCATCTGTTCTACAACCATCCCAAAGTCCTCCTTTCCATTTTAAAGATAAAAGTTCCAAGTTCTTCATTTTAGCTGTAGCGTAGAAAGCTGCCAGTTTTTTAATATGATTATAAACAAGACCATTAAGTTCTTTTACATCTTGAGATACGTCCTGAAAAAACTTAGCGCATGCTTGTTGCCAAGTTCCATGCACCACTATAAAAACTATTAGGGCTTGATTATCTTTTACTAAAGCAGGCCTATAATATTGTCTCTTACGTATATATTCTACTTTATTAGAATTTATAAAATCCTTTTTAAGTGTTTCTGGTGTAGGATTGATTGGATTAATTAGCCATCGCGTAGGTTTAACAATATCATCTACTAAAGAGTTATCAACTTCTACAATCTGCTTTCTAGGAATACTCTGATTATTCTTAGCTTTATTTTTGGATTTAGCTTTAGCTGATTTTTTAGATCTCTTGATCTTCTTTTTCTTTTTAGATTTCTTTGATTGCTTATCTTTTATAACAAATTCTTTAAACTCATCTTCTTGATCTTGAGACTCTGGCTTTACATTAATTTCCACCGGTTCTTCAACTATTTGAGGATCAACAAAATAAGATGCATACTCAGATTCTAGAAAGCTAAAATATTCTGTTTCTGAATTAAACTCTTTATTCCAATTATCAAGATTTTCATTAACTACGCTTATTTCTCTAAAAATGATATTATAATAAGCATTCCATTTTTTAAATTCTTGTTCATTATCTTTAATATTATAATAAATCTTATCAACAAAACTATTTAAAAAAACAATACGATTCTTCTTAATATCTTCTACATCGGGATTTTTCAAAATAGAACAAAAATTCCTTTTCATTTGAGAAATATCGTTGTTCAGTATCAGATTTTCAGATAACTCTTCTTGCATCCATTTTTCTGATACAATATATGCTATTTTTAAGTATTTATCAGATTTATTCTCTTGAGAAGAATCTATATAAGTAAATTCCGAGCTATAATCTAATGAAGAAACAGTTATAGTCTCTCCATCGGTACCAAGTTCTATATCAATTACTTCCTCTTCCGCTTTATCAACTTTCTCAGTTTTAGAATAGTCTTTAGATAAAATACTAAAAATACTATGTGTTACACTGCGCAAAGAATCTCTAGAATCTTTTGGATTAGCTTGTACACCTTTTTCAATATCTAATACTTCTTTCTCTTCATCTTTTTCTCTTTGAGCAGAATTCAAAACCAATTTTCTAAATAAGGATATATAAGGCGATGCTATTTGATTATTGCTATCTTGACAATCTTCTAAGGATTTTGAAGAATACATGGTATAACTTGGATGGTTAAATAATAATAAAAATAATAGTATTGATATATTTTTTTTCATTTAATATCTCTATATAAATTGTTAAATTTAGTTTTTAGTATGGTGTAATGATAAATATATAATTTTATTTAAAATTAATTATTTATTGCTTGAATTATTCAGGTTGATTATGATTATATAATATATCCCTCATAAGTCTCTCTATAGCACAATATCTTAAGTCTCTGTCATAAGAATAATACAATCCTAAAGAGATAGGCGATAATACTGCTGCTACAATAACAGGAGCAAATATAGTACGATAACGTAGATCAAATTCTTTATAATCTATCTTGTATTTAGATAAAAAATTTTGAACACATTTCTGCTTATTCAATATCTTAGATAACATTAATATTGGTACTAAACTGAATAAAGTAGCATTAAATGCGTACATAAATAATTGCATAGGCTCTACAATACTTGGATTTCTCATATCCCATGTTTTATAGGTATATAGCAGATCAGACAAATTATCATATTCTTGTTCTGAAAAAGTACCTACTCTTTCTTTGTAAATCTCAAATGGTTTAGGATTAAGTTTCTTTATTGCATTTTCCAAATCTTGAATCGTTGGTGTTTTTACTTGCTCTTTTGTTTTTGACATCGAATTAGAAAAAGTAAATGCCGATATAAAAGTAGCAAATAATAAAAACTTTATTTTATTCATATTGTTTCCTTATAATAAATTTTAATTACATTATACCTAATAATATTTTAAATTTTATAACTATTCAAAAGCCCTTTTTGAGTTGCCAATTTTATTTCATAGTAATTTTGCTTTTAATAAGATGTTTATTACTTGCATTATACAAATAGATAATATAAAAATCTTAAAGCATTTTTAAAATAGTTTCAAAGCCTCGATCAAATCAATATTTAAATTATCAATATAATCTAAAAGCAAGATTAGATATAACTATCGAATCAAGCACAACTTGAAAAAGTCTAATAAATAATAAAATTCAATCAAATAATTAACAAGTCAAGAACACTAGAAAGCTAAAAAATGTTGCATTATTTTATTCCCAAATTTTCTGCAACAATTATTTTGTCAAAAAACAACAGCAAATCTATACTTTATTTTAAGATAAAATTCAAAATTGATATTCATTTCGATAAAGGGACTTTATGACTCATTGGGGATGGTATTGGAAAGTGAAAAAACAGTACATATCAAAGAAACTATGTGAAAATTTACTAGCAATTGATTCTTTTAAGATATTCAAAAACAATGACGGTAGCTTTAGCATAAAAGGTCTTGATATAAAAGCAAAATCAAGCAAGGATGAATTGAGCATTGTCTTTGGAAAACGAAGAGATCATTTGTATAAAATTAAACTGGATAAAGTAGAGCGTAATTTTGGTGGATATATCTTCTTCTTTAAGTGTCCATTTTGTCAAAGAAGAATGAGAATCTTATATCTGGCTGAAAATAGCATATTTCTCTGCAGAAAGTGTCTAAACTTAAGTTATCAATCTCAACAACTTAGGCCAAGTCAACGTTACAACTTAATGAGTGAAAAAATCAAAGAAAAAATTAAAATTAAAGGTGGAGATATTGACCTAGATAAAAAGCCTGAGTACATGCCAAATATCAAATATGAAACCTTAAAAAGCGAATATCAAATATACAAAAGAAAGTCTTATCAAGCATTAAATCATGAGCTTTTTATTTGGTATAAAGAAAAAGCAAAAAACAATATTAATGAGCATTCTAACTAACAAAAAATCAAAATGTAAAATAACTAAAAGTTAGTTTTTTTGTAAACATCCTCTCCTAACAACTAAAAATAATTGCCAAAGGGAAAACCCTACACTATTTATCAAAGATAAAAGTGTTATAAATAACACATCACTAAAATGTGTTATTTATAACTACAATAGTCTATCTACTAATACAGTAGTTACAAAATAACACTGTATATTTAAGCCTAAATCAATATAAGAACAAAATCGAGCTCAGCGCAATGATTTAATAGGCGCAATATAATTTATATACACAGCATTACAAGCTTTATTGCAAGCCAAATTTGTTCTTGTTTAAGCATATTTAACTATACATCCACGGCGAGGAACTCTCACCTGTGTAAATTAATTACCCAGTTAGTGGTGTTTGTGTTTTAAAATAAATGAATTTAAACAACTCAAAAAAAAGTGGCAGGTGGGATTCTCTTAGTACTGTAAAGTTCTGCTGTAGTTATCTATACAGAGGCAATAGCAGGAGCATTCCTCCTGCGTATTTTTGTATTGTAGTAAGTCTCAAATTCTTTTCTTTGAGTTGTTTCTTTCTTTTAATTTTTCTCTTATATCTTTATCATGATGAAGAAAAATGATAAAGATATAAGATATTAATATCTTAATGTCTTAATATCTTATTGGCAAATAGAACCTTTGAAAACTGCCTTCTAATCGGATTTTTCGTAAATACTATGTAACCGCAAACTAGGTGTATTTTTTTAAAAAATGCCTATAAATAAAACGTTTTTTTATTTTTATCGAATTTTTATATGTAATGGAAACATAACTTGTTTTGGGAATGCTGTTATAATTCCTTTTTCTTTATATCTTTTAAGTTTTTGTATTAATTTTTTGTTTGCCATTCCACTATGTTTTATTCCATTTAAATTTGCTAAACTTAGTAGTTCTTTTCTGTCAGTAAATATAATGAATTTGTCCTTCATTCTCTGACTTTTTCTTATTTGAATATATTCAGCAAGTTGAACATCATCATTATGTAGTTCTAAATTATTTCTTTTTATTCCTGCTCCAACATTATACATCTTTTCTCTTTCGTATAATGGATTATGCAATACTGAAAAGGATAAGTTATTGGGGATATCTCTCGTTTATTTTATTGCTAGTTACGTTATAGCCTGATGTTTTATGTATGGTTATAAAGGGCAATAGAAATTTAGCAATTGTGTTTTTTTTTCTAGGCTGCTCGCTGCCTTCTATTCTTTTTTTTATAGCCATATCAGCAAGAAAAGCACAATTGGGCAAAAAACCCTCATAATCATTTTGAATCCATTCATCAAAACTATGCGAATCTATATCCTTGGCTAAGGTAAAAGGCCTCAAACTATAAGATGTTTCGTTTTTTGCATATTCTAGTAACTCATTTGCAATTTCTTCCTCTTGGTGGGCATTATCAGGTAGCCATGCTTTTTTAATATTACAAAGTTTCATTTTTTACAATTCCTTGATTTTAAAACGTTTTAGATAAGTTAAAGCAGCTAATATATCAGGACTTACATTTTTTGGTTCAATATAGCTTGCCATTAGATTACTAATCTTTTGTCTCTTAATTGCTTCTTGTTCAATGCTATTATCAATCTTATATACTTCTAAAGCCAAATCATTAATAGAATAAAGAAAAGTCTCAGATTTATAGGGTAGATTGTTTAATATAAACTCCTTAAGTTTCAGGCCTTGCCTAACAGCTTCACCAATATCTTTACCCATTGAAATAGGTACAGGTAAGGCAAAAACCTTATTTCCATAAAGAGAACAAAACTTTGCAAATTGCTCTTTGCCAGAAGTATCATTATCATGGCAAACTAAGATAAAGGGAGTTCTTTCTAAATAATAGTCAGAAACTTCATCAATATTCTTCCATTTCCCTCCTACGCTTATTATTAAAAATTGATTCCCTACTTGCCAATGAATTGCATAAGCATCTAATTCACTTTCAGTTATAATAATTCCATTTCTAAAAAGGGATTTATCTCCTATTAAATTTAAACCCTTTTTACTACCGGTGATATAGAAATACTTTTCGAATTTACCTTCTTCATAAGATAGATTTCTCAATTTTATTCTCGTAACTTTGCCAGAAGGCTCAAAAGTTGGAATTGTTAGAGTGTTTCCCGGTATCACAATCTTCTTGTTTTCTTTTGTTGGAAGTCCCCAATCTTCTAGAGTTCTTTCAATTTTCAATGTATTATAGCCAATTTGATATTGAAATACTGCATCTCTTGGTAAGCCTCGTTCAGACAACCATTCTAAAAATTTAGGGTACTTAACAATTTCTTTGGAACAATGATCTATAAAATTCTTAGCTTTTTTATGCCATATCTCAGAGTTCTCCTTTATAGCAGGTTTAATTGAAATTTCTTTTGCTTGGGAAATTTTTAAGTCAACATCTAAATTTAAAAATTTAACCGCCTCATTATAACTCATCTTTAGAAAATCACGACAAAATTGAATAGCATCGCCTGATTTTTCACACTTCCTACAAGAATAAAAACCAATACATTTAGTCATTTTCCTAAAAGGCTGTATTCTAAAACGATCTTTTCCTGAACAGCTTGGGCATGGAGAATGATATTCCCCGCCTTGGGTGCCGGCAACATACACGGGATTAATGCCAATTCTTATAGCAAGATCAAGTAAATTCATCTCTATCTCTCATGTATTAAAACTTATATTAAACAAAAGCAATTATATTATACTATTGCTACAATAACAAAGTCAAATATAAAATAATTTAAGAATTATTTTATATTTGATATCCTCTAAGAAAATACGAGGCAAAATTTAATTGAGCAAAAAGATATTTTGTTAGAAATAAAATTATACTATGGTACAACTTAAAATCTATTCTGATCGAATCTTGTGCTTTTTAAGCATATATCTAATGTTTTGCATCACAAAAAAAAGGTTTGACTTGTAATTAATATCAACTTTTAACAATACAGTTGCTAATTATAAAAATCTAAAGAACTACATTACAAAAGAAACTTTGAATAGTTTTATTAAGCAGGAGTGTTCCTCCTGCGTATTTAGGTTCTACTATTGGTCTAATTTTTTTTGTGATGTAAAAAATAATAAGTTGATGTTTTATAGCAAAAGGCAAGCCACAGTTATGTAGCCAAAAGCGAAAATAACTGTAGGGCGTAGCCTAAAAGTACACTACCGTTACCTTTACCGCTCAATTTTTGAGTTGAAAAATGCTTTATTTACGCCATTTTTAAAAAAAGTGCGGGTACTATCCCCCCTAAGTGCGGGTACTATCCCCCCTAAGTGCGGGTACTATCTCCCCCAAATTGTACCTTTTATTAATTTAAGTAATTATTATAATTTTTTGTTTCGTTTTTCTATGGCAATTAACGCTTTTTCTCTTCTATTTTTTCTAAGTAAACCTTGTTGTTTTAAAAATTCTAATTGTTTATTATTTTCTTTTCTTAAAGTATAAAAATCTTTGTCTATTTTTTCTAGAAAGCCTTCTTCGGAAATCCATGCCTCTTGTATTTTTGAAAGATAGTTTTGAGGCATCTTACAAACTTCTAACAGTTCTTTCCATCGATTTTCGGTTATTTGTATTGCTTCGTCTCTGGCAAGAGATATTGATTGTGTACTAAATTCAGCGATAATATGCCATTGCAAATTAAATTGTCGTGCATGGTAAAATGTATGCCCTACGACCGGTGGGTCATTCAGTAATGGTATGAGTAGGCCTCCATCTTCAAATGTTCTGTAGGGTATGAGAGGAGATAAGACTGTTATTTCGCATGCATCTTTTCTTTGGGTTATAGGAGATTTGTACATTGCCAGGCTTATTAAGCTAGATGTGATTTCAGGTCCTATAAATTTAAAATGATCCATTGCATAACTTAGGTGTTTTATTTGAGTTATTGCCTTTTTACCTTTTAATTGCATGTTTTCTGCTATTTGGCTAAAGGCTCCATCAAATCTTAGTACTCTATAATCTTCTGTACCACTTATTCTTTGTTCAAAGGGCCATTTAATTAAATGTCTAAGATAGCGTTGTGCTACGACTGAATCAAATTCACTTAATCCATTTCGGATATAGCCTATGATTTTTGGGGATGTTACTGGGATTATGACATGACCTAACATTGTTTTATTTTCAAATAAACCTATTTCTTTGTTGTTTATGTCTTTTATTTCGATTCCTGGAGCAAACGTTTTTGTTATTTTTGGTTGTACAATATTTGTTATTGCAGGGACCCCTTTGGTTATTAATCTTTCATTATGAGAGGTTTGGTCGCACCATATGATTTGCGATAAGATTTGCAAAGCAGGAGATAGATAAAAAGGCTTTTCTACTGTAGGATTTAGATTAAACCAAAAATCTAGAGGGCTTGTTTTTTTATCTTCAAAAGATTTGAAGTTATTTTTTAGTGTTTTTTCTAATTTTTTTGACAATTCTTTGCCAGTTTTCCCGAAGGTTTTTAGAAAACTGATAAACGCATTATCCCATATAAACATGTTATTTTTTTCAAATAAAGGTTCTAAATCATCAGAATATAATTCTGAGAAGTCTATTATGACTAGCGAGGAATTTTCTTGATCTGGTTCATCACCTATTTTTTTTATATTGT
>ENA-OWNT01002675-OWNT01002675.1-seawater-metagenome-genome-assembly--contig:-NODE-2675-length-18072-cov-4.505140_pt1 | contig 18072 bp, 4 predicted proteins | sample MGYA00238136_ERZ651165 | MGnify/ENA primary metagenome ERZ651165 (study PRJEB26861, sample SAMN08777766) | seawater metagenome | isolation source: coastal seawater | place: USA: Florida | collected...
CGAGGAAGATGTGGCTGATGACGACGACACCGATGAAGACAACGCCGAAGAAGTCGACGAGAATGATCTGGATGAAGCTGCCGAAATCGAAAGCTTGCGTGAAGAGCTGGAAGAACTCGAAGACGAGGAGCAAGCAGCTGAAGCGGAGGAAATTTCCGGGTCGGCAGACGCCGAAGAAGTCGCCGAGGAACTTGCGGACGCTGGGACAATTAAGGAGGCTGAGCATGCGGAAATCGAACGCGAGCTCAACGCTGTTGACGCCGAAGAGCGCGCCGCTCGATTCACTCGACCAGCCCCAAAGCAGAAGGACAACCGCTCGCCGGAGGTTATCGAGTTGATGGACCACGGTTACAAACTGCACGAGGCGGAAGAACATGTGAAGAGCCAGAAACTCATTGACAGGCTGCAGCGCGACTTGAAGAAGTCCAGAATTCGCCGAGAAATGAAGGACCTGAAAGTCAAAATTGAACGTCTCGAGCGCAGCCAACGGCGCGTGTCAGACGCCGTGAAGGCTCGCGAGGCGAAAATTAAGGCCAGTTTGGCGAAACAGGCCCGTGTGCAGGAAAAACTTGCAAAAGCAGAAGCCCAGAAACGTGCGCAGGAATCGGTTGGGCGTCGAGACAGGGATGGAGCCAACGAGCGCAAAGTCCGCCAAACTGGGACCAAGGCCGCCCGCGAAGCCGCACTCAAGAAGCGAAACGAAGCGCGGCGGAAGCGCGGAACGGCGAAGAACGAGCGCGCCTCAAGTGGGCAGCGTTCCAAAAACCCGCGTGTTTTGTTGAACCAAGAGCTCAATGATCTCAAGAAGAAGATGGCAGACGCTCCTGAAGACCAGCAAGAATCACTGCAGCAACAGATCAACGCGCTAGATGCCGAAGTGCAGGAACTCCGATCTTCTGAGCGGGAACTCTGAGCCGAGTAGGGTTGCTGAGGTCCACCTGAACTCGCGGACGCTTGGAACGCTTCGGTCGAAGCCGCCCACGAGCAGTTTTTAACATCGCTTGGAGAGGCATAACATATTATAGTCGGTTCATACCACCAAGTTTCGCACTGTTTTTCTGTGTGTTTTGGGTGTCAGTTTTCGTACACTTCGTAGGGAATGTCATCCAAATGAACGCTGTCCTCCAAGTCCCGCTGGAGAAGGGCTCCGAGAGCAGCGCTGGCGGGCCCGATCTACAATAATGAATGCATGGAGCGGAACATTAATGACGCGCGGCGTTCGATGCGACGATCAAGCCACGAACGGACACGGATACGGGCGACCACAACAACAAACGAATAGATGGTCTACGCACCTCACCACTCCCAATAGGACGGCCATTGAATGATGTGATGGGCTCCAGAGCGCCGCCGCCAACACCGAAGCATTCCGCAGCGTTTTCAATATCCTCCGGAGTGATGGGAGCCTGCAGCAAGCAACAAAAAAGTCGGCGGTGGACGTCAACGAAGTTCTCACGAAACCCAACGCCTGTGCAGACAGACATCAAAACCTAAAACAACGAACCTGTTCAATGCCCTTCAACTGTCCAGAGGCAACTACGGCGGGCGCTAACTCGAGGGCGCGGACTAGTGTGGTGCTTCGGAGGATTTGGTCAAAAGGTGGGGTTCGCATAACACCGTCGTTGTCAACGATCGCGATACAACCCACAGCCTGTTCCGTAACAAAGCCTTCCGCGTCAGTTTGCACGCCCAAAGTTCCACCGTTGTCCTGCGCTTCCATCGCCGTTAGCGCGTTGAGCAGGTAGTTGTTGCTTTTGATTGTGGCGAGGAGCGGCGGTTTCATGGGAACGGAGACGAGAGCCTCACTAAGCCCAGTTCCGAGCTTCGGCGCATAGAAATGACACAGCGCATAAAAGGTCGATGGTTGCTCCGAATCTGGAACAATGCCGAACAGACTACGCCCGGAACTCAACCAATACCTCACAAAGGCGCTGTTGCGCTGGCCGCCAGCTGCGGCTGTGTGCAAGACAATGTTGCGCAATCTCTCTCGACTCCACTCCGAAGTGTCGATGCGAGCCTTTTCGGCAGAGGCGAGAAGACGATCGATGTGGAAGTTGAGGCCGTACATTTTCCCGTCTTTAATGTTAGCCGTGTCAAAGACGGCGTGCCCACGGTGCACCATTCTGTCGTCCAGTGGCACGACCATCGCCGCGGGATCGCGCGTGATGCCGCCAACGACGCTGCTGTACATGGCGAACAACCCATCGTTATAGCGAGGATGTGCGTCTCGAAGCTTCTCTGCAACCTCATCAGCATTGAATATTTCGGGCGTCACAACCGCATCTGAAGACAGAGCTCTGATGCCGCGAGCCGCTACTTGATGTTGGGAGCGTCCCACTTTCCGAAGCGCTTGAAGCAACATGATTATGCCAAACACAAGTACCTCGGTGCTGCTATGTGATGGACAACGATTCTTCTGTCAGAAGAACCTTACCGAAAATCGTAATTGATTCACTCTTTGGACAACAAATAAAAGAGCTGAAGTACTTCAGTTGAATAGTGCGTCGTGTCGCCCACACAATAGAATCCAAATGCCGTGCTTCGTTGACGGGCGTCCGGACAAGGCCACACCACACTGCAATGGACAATGCTGTCGATGCATCGCAGTGATCTTGCACACAGTTCCACGACAGTTACTTCAGCGTTGCAAATAATAACCCGCTTATAATCAAAGAAACCGACCTTGCAGCCATGCAGTGGCGTACCCTTGATCACGAAGCCATGGCCACAACAACGACGACGACGACAACGACGACGACGACGACAACGACAACGACGACGACGACAACGACGAAGCCAACATTGTCGTCGACCTACAAACAACGACGAACGAACCACGACGACGCAAAAGCAGTCATCAAAGTTGTACTTTGTACAGACGGAGAAGTTTGTTGTGCCTTCTTACTGTTGTACACACAAGTTTATGCAACAGATTGTTGTACGAAAGTACATCCGCTGTCGGTGTTGTGGTGTCGTTGCTGTTCGTCGTGCGTTGGTCGTTGGTCGTTGGTCGTTGTTGGTGCCTGCTGCACTCCACATCGCAGGTCGGGGTCGCAAGGGCTGCGGACGCTGCAAAGGTTGAGGGTTGAGGTCCAGAGCTATTACCCCTTGGTTGAGGGTTGAAGGACGGGGTTGACGTACGTATGGACGGATGGACACATGTCGTGCGTGGGTCGACATGCAATACAAGAATTAATTAATGCGTAGAAGTCCCAATACCAAACGGCGGTGATATGCCCTCAAAGCAAGCAAACCACAAGACGAACGTAAACATGAAGAGCGGAGCAGTACGCAGCACGACGACGGTGGTGGAGCAAGGTACCCGAGTGAATCGAGAAGGAGAACAGGATTGATTACAATGCAAATGTTTATTTATCGATACGGGAAAAAACAAGCCACGCTAACTAAATTACGAAGCACACGTGCGGCACGCGCGGTCAACAACCGCGGCGCCGCCACGGTGCACAACAGGTGGCTGCTTTTCAAAAACTATTAGTGACGACGACGCGTACGTCACCCTGTATTTACTCCGTGGAGCACAGCAGGGCGACACCACGCAGAATCCAGTGCGCCGGCTTGCGACCGCCACCGGGAAGCGGGACGTTGAAAATGTAGAACCGATCCTGACGGATGCGGTACTTGTAACAAGGGCAATCGTATGCGTCGCGCTGTGAAGACTTCTTCGAAGAGTTCACAGCGGACACGTACAAGACCGGCATGCTGTCGAACAACACCTTCGGGAGCGACTCCGAAATGCCACGAGATTCCATGTCCCAGCGGGCACCTTCCATGAACAAGCCGTCCACGTAGACGCCTTCCTTCGGGGAGGAAGACACACGGTCGGCGTTGGCGTACGACGTGACCTCGCTCTGGTAGTCGACATCATCCAAAGCCCAGTTGTCGCTGCGGTGCAAACGAGTAACCTCCTGCTTCATACCAGTCAGGAAACCCTGCGGGTTGAAGAATCCTGTCATCCAGAACGTGTTGGGACGGCCCTGCTCCAGCCAGGATTGGTATTGCGTTTGACGGCGGTACAGACTACTGAACCACAAACCCAAGGTTGGAAGAATCCACGAGAACTCGGTGCCGCCCAGCGTGTACACCCACGCGTGCGGAACACGAGCATCAAAAATGTCGTTGATCACCAACACCAAAGCTTCCGTCAGGACAACTTCTCCCTTGATGGCTAGCTGCAAGTTGATCATCGTCGAGCGAACCTTGAGAATGACAGCTTGGATACGCTGGATCTCTTGGAACAAGAAGATGTTCAGTGGAACGTCGAGACCTCCCATCGACTTGATTTGCTGCATGTACACGTCCTCGACAAAGTCCGGGGGCATTTTCTCGATGAGCTCACCTGCCTTGTCGTACACCACCTCGTCGCGCGATTGGCCACCGCTGCCGCCGCCGCCACCCTTCGGCTTCGTGGCGTTCAGCGTATTCAACATTTCAGTGACGTCCTTGACACGGAACGTCATGTCTGCGTTGGGGTGCAGCCCAATGATCTCTGCCGAATCGATTCGAGGGAAGCTGGCGCAGTACTCACGGTACTTGTTCACGTCAGGCTCGTCCAAAACCGTGTAGTTGAAGTTATCCGGCATGGGCTGAATCAAAGTTGGCGGGTTGAAGGTGAAACCGTCCTTGACCACATCTTGCGTCAGCCACTTGTTGGCATACGTTTTGAAGAGGCGCATGTCCATGTCGTCGGTAATTTTGCCGCCGTACTGGACTTCCGACACCATGTACTGCACAGTGTCCCACGAAATGTCATTGTCGAACAAGTGCTTTTCGAGGAATGTCATCGATGCAGACAAATCGCCAGTGTTGAACTCGTACGGGATGTTCCAGCCAAGCGGGCCGAATTTGCGGCGCTCTTGCACAATCGAGTGAATGAAGCAGAGGGCGTGCAGGAGGCGACGCCAGTTGGAAGACTCAATGCGCTCCAACTTGTCCTGATCAATCATGGTGATGAAGGAACGGCACAAACCGGCACGCAGGCCAAGCGGAGGCTCGTTGGCAGCTTTCGTGGCCATCTGCAGCAAACCCAACGGGAATGCCGGGTCCGGCGCAGCGGTGATCATGAGGCGGTAGTTTTCGTGTGCGACCTGGTTTTGGATGATCTTCTCCATTCTCACCATCAGGTCGAGCCCGAGCTCACAGTTCTGGAGCAACACCCACGTTCCGGCAGTCCAGGCATTTTGCATGGCCTTCATGGCGGCGACGTCTTGGCCTTCTCCCATCGAAATACACTCCACGGATTGCTTCTTCTTCTTTGCGAGCAACTCGATGGCTTCTGTTGGGTCAGCGCCAATAGACAACAGGAACACAACTGGTGTGAAGTTGTCCATGGTCTCGTACACTGTTTCGACAGTGTCTGTGACCGGCTCTACGTAGCGTGCACCCATTTGAGGAGTGTTCAAGATGAAGTCTGACATGCAAACCAATGTACGATCCATACGCAAAGCGCGCACGAGCAACAGCCGCAAGAACGGTCCAGTTTCACGGTTTTCCTTGATCTGTTGCTCATACCCAGGAATGGGCAAGGCCTCGGGAGTGTTGTCTTCATACCACTTCTTCCACACAGCTTCAGAGGTTCTGATGTCGTTGGTCAAAGTCTTGAACGAAGGAACTTGCTGGGTCAACACAACTACGTTGAGCCAGGCTGCGTCGGACATCCAAGTGAAAGGTTTGGCAGCGACGGCGTTGATATCCAAAGCGGCGCCACCACGAAGGAACAGATCCATGTCAGATTGCTGAATCATTTGAGCGGTGATGAGGAGCTTGGTTGTGATCACGAACACGAACAACAAACGGTCCTTTTCATAGAGGCCTCGGTTGATGTAACGGTACACAATGTACGTCATGGTGTCGATGATGTTGTCGACACGCTTTTGGAGCACATTGGACGTCTCTGCTTCATCGAAAGACTGCTGGAAGAGAGCCTGGAACTGCTTCAGCGACGTCTGGTACATGACGTTGACGTTCGACATGTCGACAATGGAGAAATACAGCACAGCGCCACGGGTAGCAACAGGGCGGTACTGCTCACGCTTGCTCTCAATGGCGGTTTTGGTGTCCGTGGCGAGGATCAGCTTCTTTTTGACGTCTTCAGCGGTGTCCTTTACATTCTTCAGGACGCCAACCAGTTCATCGTCGTCCAACAAGTTACCGTCGCTCGAAGTCAAACGCTGCAGCAGATCGGCGTCGAGTTTCAACAGAGTTTTTGTGTTCTGTGTGACCTGTTCGACGACAATGTTCAACTGCTCCTCGAGCGCCTTCTGCTCGCGCTGGATGACCTTCGCCAACAACTGTTCTTCCAAACCCTTTTGGGTGACGGTAAAGTCGATCAGGGTGGTCTTCGCTTGCAATTCCGGCGAGAACTGCGGGTTGGGGAGTCGAGTGACCATCATGAGGTTGAAATTCATGTTGTAGTCCATTTTCTTGTCCGCCACCACGATGAAGGTGGATTTACCCTTCTTCTGAATGCGCTTCTCCAACACGGGGTCAAGCAAGGGGTCAACTTCCTCTTCAACTGCGATGATGAGAGTTTTGCCTTCACCCATGGAAAATTCGAGTCGATCTTTGATGCGCTTGTCATCCATCTCGGTGATCTCGGCACCCGGGGGCAAGTTGGCCTTTTCTCGTGTCAGCAGCCACGTAACGGCCTGGTTCTGAGGGTCAATCATCAACGGGAAACGAGCACTTCTCGTGACCAAAATACCATTTTGAATGGAAAGGGGGTCCGACGGCAGTCCTTCAAGCTGCCAGTCACCAATGGTGCCCTCGTCAACCAAGAAGCTGATGACGTTAAGACCAGTGGCAACAGGCACTTTGCGGCTCTTGAGGTCGGCTGTGAAACCTTCATTGATGAGCCGAGCACGGTATTCTTGGTTAAATGCACCACAGTATGACAGGAAAGCGCAGGCAACGGCGCAATCACCGACGAGCTTTGCTTTCACATCTGCAAATCGCTCTTTGTCCTCATTCCAGCGCACACGCTCGCCAGAAAGGCCTGAGATAAGGTTCTCGGCCTTGGTCATCTTCGCCTTCGTTGTCTCAAGACCTTCCTCGATGGCCAATTTCGTCGCCATTTGGGCTTCAAACTGGTCCTGGAGCTTCTTCAAAGTTGCAGCGCATACGTTGAACTTCTCAGTAGCCTCAGCAAGTTTCTTGTTGGCAAGTTTCAAGTTATTTTCGGCCTTGGCAAGTGCCTCCAACTTGGGCTTGATAATTTTGGCTGCACCGTGGTATTCCGTCATCGCAATTGCCCATGTGCACAAACCCTCAGCTGCCACTGAAGCTTTCTTCGCAATCGCGGGATCCATGCAGACAGTGCCATCTGGGCACTTAAGTTCCATGTACGGTTCAAGAAGCTCGATGGTCTCTTCGTTGATTAAATCCTTCTCCACAGTACCGAAGTGAAACAAATTCTTCAAGAATGAAGTGTCGGACATGAGAAGTTGCGCTTGAGAGCTTGAGGGCGCGAGGAATGGAACGTCCTGCTTCGCAACGTTCAAGGTTTCCGATTTCACCGACTCGATATCCTTTTTGAACAGGATGAGCACGCAGTCGAAGACCAGACGGATGATGGCCGCGGGTTTCGCAAGCTTTTTGATTTCGGCAATGTGTTTCGGCTCGATAGAGTCAATAGCCGCGAGCGCCTTGTCAACATATGGCTGGGCTTTCGCGAGATCTTGTTCACACTGTGTTTTCTCCTTGGCGATGCGCTCAGAATCAGAAACGCACTTTGCCTTGATCTTGGACACTTTGTCTCCTTCAGTCGTGGCAATGGCGGAACTTTCACGTAGATCAGCCAACATAGCGTTGGTTTCGATGGTGGCTTTGTTAAGCTTCTTTTCCTCGCCCACCAGCTGAGTTTTCATGACCGCAACATCTTCGGCGCCCTGGATCAACTTGGAGAGGCCAAGGATTGTCCTGGCTTCTTTGTCGGCAACTTCAGCAAGTTTCGTCGAATACGAGTTTTTGTACTCCTTGATGAAGAACAAGTACGACTTCGGAGTTTGGTACACGCGACGCTTCGTGACGCTGTAGTATTCGTCGCAGCGGTCTGTCACCATTCGGTGCACGAAACCCATGTGCTTAATCAACTCAGCCTTCACTTCGTCAGAGCACTCCATTTTGAAGTCCTCGACGTCGATGAAACCACGTGACACATCGATAAGAGCCTCTTCAGGCCATGGCAAAAACCAATCAATTGTGCAGCAACTGATCAAACCAGGGAATTTTCTGGCTCGAATAGGAAACAGTGGGTTCATCGGCGACATGCACAACACAATGTGCAAGTTGTCGCGCACTTGGTCGCGGAAGTAGTTTTTCAGCGTGATCGGGTTCTCCACTTCATCGGGTCGATCTTGTTGGAAGAAAGGAACCAAGTCGGCGCACATGGCCAAGTACTCTTCCTTGCTGAAGAGCCCAGACACCTCGCCAGTCAACAGAACCGAGTTGATGTACTCCAAAAAGCCCTCTTCCTTGATCTCAGCGTCCGTGAACAGGAATGTAACCTCCTGGCGTTGCTGACCGGCAATGACGAACAGCTTTCGCAGATCTTCTTTCAAAGCTTGCTGATTGTACGCCTTGGTCAAAGCGATTTGGAAGATCTTCTGTTCCGCAATGAATGCGGCCAGTCGAGTCAAAGACTGTTTGCCAGAACCACCAACTCCCACCAACAAGCACGAGCCGCGTGGCATACAGATGACTCGAGAAATCGACACCAAATGCCGTAACGCATCATCGAAGAGGATAAGGTCCATGCGCTGCGCGGGGTTGCGGGCGTTGTAACCTTGCTCTGGATCCGTGAGGAAGTCATCGACACGCTCTCGAGTCTCTTGCAAACTGGAAGACGCTTCATAGATGCGGGGTCGTCTCTCGTCCTCATCGTCGTCGTCGTCGTCCGCGAGGCCATCAGGCTCTGGAAGGTCACGGAAGAAGTTAACGAAGATTATTTGATCTTTGATTTGACCAGCTAAATATTCGCCGAACACGTTTTGTGCTGTCTTCATGGCCATTTGTTCGTACTTCTCCTTGTCAACATTGTTGGTCAACTTGTCGCACATCACACGTTCACATTCGTGATACCAAAGGCGGACCAAGGTGTGCTCTGGACGGTCAGGCACTTTGATACCGCCAGTCTGGATAACTTCCAACGGAGTCAACAAAATACCTTGGAACACACGACTGAGGTCGCGCAGGTTGAAGACGTAATGGAACTTGGCTGGGGTGGGCAACATACGCGTTCGCAGCAGGTTCCACAATTCAATAGTTGCGGTTGTTAACTTGCCAACAACTTCGAGACCCTCTTGGCCAAGTTCATCAGCGCCAAAGCGACCGTCAAGCATTTGGCCGAAAATGTCGTTGATAGAAACCACTGACGGCAAAATGACGTTGAACATGAAGAAGTGGCGTTTGAGACGAGCGGGAATGTCATTTCTACCGCCACCAGGCATCTGCATGCAAGCAACATATTCCAAATCCTCGCATGTCTTGAAATCACCGCGCTTGTCCTTCTCCAAGAAGCAGAATCCGCCATCTTCGATCAGTTGACGAACGATCTCGAGAGTTGGTTGATCGCCCCACTCGTTGATAAGAGGCATACTGAGATCATCGAAGAACACCATCATTTTCTTGCCACCTGGAGGACCGAAGTTCTTGCCACCACGTTTGTCGAGCTCGCCCTCCACATTACTTTGTACCATGCGGCACACCGTTGCGGACGAAAAGTTAATTTGCTTGACGAGCATCTTGCTATCATCGAGACCATTCAAAAACATGATGGCCGTGGAGGTTTTGGCTGTACCCACACCACCGACCATCAAGGCCGGTGAGCAGCACGAATGCATCTGGTTGAGGATGAAAAGTGCGCGGGTGCTGTCCATCGTGGGTACCAACAAGTTAGAAAAGTCAAGCTTTTCTGTTTCGGGGTACACCCATTCAGGCGGAACCCACTTCTCCCACTGGCGGTTATTGTTGATGAAGTATTCGAAAATGGTGTCGCCGTCGTCTTTTTTGGGTGGCATCACACCCTCTTCAGCGCTCACACCGCGCAGGTACTCATCAAACTTGGGTCGGTCAGTTTCGGAGAGCATACCGCCGACTGACCACGCCAAAGAGTAGAGGAACAACTTCTCCAAGTCCTGTTGCTCGAAATGGCCATGACCGCCGTCGGGCAACCGGTCGCGGATGAGAGTGCCCAGCAACTGGCAGCACGAAGCCGTGACTCCGATGTGCGAGGTGGACATGATGGGCTGCGTGTTTCTGCTCAAGAAATCGAACAAATGTCCAGGCTCAAACTGCGTGTTCACACCAACGTACGTGACAAACAAATCGTCGAGGGGCTTGTGCAAATCCTTATTCTCGAAACGGCGCACCCAAGACTGAACGGCCGGGAACCACCCAAGATCACTTGAGGACACGTAAATGATGCCAGTTCGAGACACTGTGGCAGGACTGGCATTATCAAGGTTTTCATTTTCGAACATGATGAGGACGTTGTCCGTCATAGGAATACGGTCACCGTTGGCGAGGGTGAGAATACGGTTGTCATCCAACACAGTGTTGAGATCCTCAATCCAAATGGCGTCCACAGGTCCGTCAGCAAGAAGCCATGTGTTGAACTTGTTGGTTCGCTGGTTGAATTTGGCCCACATGGCAGCGAACACACCTGTCGTCCACTCGCCAGACATGGCATCAACTTGGCCATACATTTCCGAAGCAAGCATCGCCTTCGGGTTCAATTTGGCAAGCTTGTACGTTGTGCCCGTGACGATGTTCAATGCAGATTGAAGTGTGCGGATGATAGTTGACTTGCCACCACCAGCAGCGCCAGAGAGCATGATTCCGTGACGGACGCGGGTCGTTTCGTACAACTGTGTCACCTTCAGCAACCAAGTTTCGTGGTGCATGAGGCCATTGTTCGTGCACACCTGCTTGACAGCGTTCTCAACATCCGGATAAGATGAGTTCGGGGGTGCGGGGAATTCGGGAAACAGATCCTTGAGCAAAGAGAGGAAGAGCGGCACATCTTGTGACACGAGTTTCGACAGGTTCATGTCTCGAAGGGTGCGGTACAGAAGCAGCGCCTCTTCATCTTGCAAGTTAAGACGCTTTGTGGCACCCGCTGTTCGGAGCACTGAGAGCACGTTTCGCAAACCAAAGTCATAATGTCTCTGGTTGGACAGCTGTTCTTCGCACAGAGCGTACAACGTCTGGAATTTTTTCGACAAAATCGGGAACTGGGTGTATCCGACAGAACACAGCTTGACTTTGATGATGATTTCGCGATCAGGAACCATCATAGCAACACCACGGAACAGGGCTTTTAAGTTTTCAGGAAGCTCCTGTCGACCGGCGTAACCAGGGTTCATGGTAATGAACACTCCACAAATCGGCTTGAGGACAATGCGGGGAGCATCTTTGTTGGCCTCACCAGGAAAAGTGAAATCTTTCACCTTTGGCCAGCCTTTCTTGGCGTTCAAGATGGCCTGCACTTGCTGCGCGACGACCGACAGCACGGGAAGGGTGATGCGGTTGAACTCGTCAAAGCAGCCCCACAGACCGGCAGCGCACAATCCCTTGAAAATCTTGGCGCAATGGTGATAGCGCATTTGGTCTGTGCAGTTGGTCACGACGACGTAAAGACCCAACGTTCGGCCGAGATCCTTAACAGTCTCGGTTTTACCAGTACCAGCAGGTCCAGCAGGGGAACCACCAAAGAACATACCCATTGCTTGGGACAGGGTAATGTAGCAACGATCGGTGAGCGGCGTAATGACGAGCCGTTCTTTGACACCGAGATACTCATGTTGGTACTCGAACTCCACGTCCGCGACACAAATTGCGCACGCTCCATCAGTTTCCATGTGATCTTGTTCATCGGGGCGGAAGTAGAAGCGAGCTTGTTTGAGCCAATCGAAAGATTCCGCGTCGGTGATCTTCTTCTGCTTGTAGAGGGTCACCAATTCGTCAGTGACATCACGTTGGTGCACTTGGATGGTGACAAGAGTCTCAATTTTCTTGCGGTTCATTTTGGAACCGAGATCCTGCAGGCACCACGACGATAAAGTCGACAGAACCATGCTAGCTTTTTGCTTGGTTTCTTGCATTGCCTTCTTGTTGGAACGGCATTCTTCCAGCGCCGTTTGCATGTCAGTCGTCCAGATGAATTGAACTCCCAGCAGCGCAAACTGAGCACAAGTCGTGTCCACGAATCCACGAAGACGGTCCAGAGAACCGGCATCAATACCGCTGGACTGAGAAGCACACCGAGCAAGAAGCTCTTTCATGGTGTGTTGCTGCTCGACGCGGAGGTCGTCGAGCCAGTGCTCGATGTTGCCTTTTGGCGCCACGGGCTTACGCAGCGAAATCTGTTCACGGTCCCGACCAGCGAGTGCCACGATGGTAATGATGTCCATCTTGTTGCTGGCCTCATCCTCGTGCTCGACGAGAGAGATGCAGTCGAAGATCTTCTCGTAGAAGGGCTGGATCGCAATCGGATTGGACCCTTGTGAAAGAATCTGCAACAGAACGGGATTGGACACGAAGTAGAAGCGCGGGAACAAGCACCGCTTCTGCTCAAGGTAGCCTTCCAGCGACTTTTGGCACTTCTCCAGCTCGGAATACATCACTGGCAAGGCATTTTTGAGCAGTTCATTGGCGCATGACGGTACTACCAAGACGGTCTCGTGCGCCTTGTTCATTATCTTGACCCAGTCCTTGTCAACCTTGCTGAATTTCTTAGCTTCCATGGGGAGCTGCTTTGCGATATCACCACCAGTGAACACGGATTCGAGGGAGCACCAGAGCATCTGGACCTTCACCCATCGCTCCAGTGTGTCGGAGGTCTCGCTTAGGGATGCAAGCAAACCTTGGGCCTCGTCCTTGAAAGGAGCAACGTGGCGCATGGTGAGCATGGCCTGGAGGTTCATCTGGGCGTCTTCCAACTCTTCCATAATAGGCACTACGGCCGAAAGAATCGGCACGGACTTGTTCTTCCACGATGTGAACTCGAAACCGGCAACATCCCATGCGTCCTTGATTTCTCCAAGCTTGGTTTCAATAGTTTGCTGTTTCTCGGCACTCTCGCAAATTTCCTCAACAGATTCTCGGTGATCCTCCAAGTGAGCATCGAGAAGTTCAGACATCTTCATCTCACTGTTTTCGATCTTGAAAGTGACGCCTGTCACCTCCATCACCTCCTTCCAGTGGCGTGGTTTCACACAGTCCTTGCACAATTCAGAGAGCAAAGGCAGCACAACTTGGAAGTCCTTGATTTGCTTGCTGAGGTCGTTGTAGGCCGGCCACTCGCGCAAAGTTGTTGGCATCTTGCGGCACTTGGAAGAAAACTTCTCCACCTTTTCGGTAATTTTCTCCACCTGCGACTGAAAGTCGACCCAACGGATCTCACGCCACGTTTTCGAAGTGTCGATGACGTCAACATAGAGGTCGTACAACTTTTGGAGCAGCTTCAACTCGTTGCGCGTTGCCTCGAGTTCCGGGTAGTCCGTGAGCGGCAAGGCAAACAGTTCCTCGCCTCCGTGGTAAAGCTGGTACTTGCGGTCGCGAATGACGAACTCCTCTTTGAATCGCGCGAGGCGCTCCACAGCCTGCATTGGAGTAATGTTGTCTGCCATCGGGCCCTTCGCAAGGTACTCCACTCGGAAGTCAGCAACGTCTTGTTGAAATTCACGCACATCCTTGAGCAACTGGCGCTTGAACTTGAGTTGCAACAGGTTGAGGTTGTCAGTGACGGCCTCCGCCTGCATGACGAGTGCTCGCCAGCGCGGACGCAGCATGGAGCGCGAATCCATCTCCTCCTTCTGAATGATGTTGGCCGGCAAGTACTGCTCGAGCAACCGGTACATGTCCATGACTGGGGCCAGCTCCATTTGGATGCCAGACTCCTTATCACGGATATCACGCAAGTGGTCCATCACGCTTCCGAGATCATTAAGATCATTGATTTCACGCTGAAGCTTCCGTTCCGCGTTCGTCATGTATTCAAGCAAGGCCTCCATTTGCTTGCGGGCTTCCGCGTGCAGTTTTGAAGAGTACAGAACGGTCCAGTCCGTGGCCTGGTGCACCAGCCCGGTCCTGAGATTCTGTGTTCGCAGCTGAAGTGCTCCAACATTGTGTTCCGCTGGAATAGTCTCGATTTCCTCCGCCATTTGCTCGAAGCGAGCCAGGGTGGTAGCGTAGTCCTCCAACGTCGGCGAACGCTCGACGAACGCTTTGTAGGCAGCATTCATGTCATCCTTCCACAGCCAATCATATTTGGAGAACCCTTGAACAAACTGTTTGACGCGCGCCTTCGTGCCTTCCACTGAGCCAGTGACCAGGAGAACCACGCGGACAATTTCAATGTCCTTCGTGATCCGTGCGAAGAAAGTGCGACGATCAGCGTCGTCTGGGAGATCACGCTGACCCCAGTCGAAGAGTCGGTGCGAGAAGCTCAGCACTGCTTTTGCGGCGCGGTTGATTGCGCGTTGCACGTCCTCCAACGATGGCTCCAAAAGCACCGAGGGAGCAGAAATACCGACATCGACTTCGAAGAACGGCTTATCGACGACAAAGAAATCGGCGTTGCTGCGCGCACCAACGCGCTTCTTCAAAACGCCGAGGGAGTTCTTCGTGGCTTTGAGCAGTGCTTGATACATGTTGTTGTTGTAATGCTTGCGCAGCGCCGCGACATCCTTGTCGGTGCTGCCCGAGTTGCGATCCTTCAACAGTTGCTGTTCCAACGGGTAGCTTTGGATGGTCGAGATGAGATCCTCGACTGCGTTTTCGACCTCAACATTCTTGCCTTGCAACAGAGCCGACATGCGCTCGGTGTGCTGCTCCTGGGCTTTGACGAACTTGTCCAAGGAGACAATGGACATGCTCAAGTCCATAAGCATGCAGCGACTGACGATCTTCAAGTTTTTGGTGATGCGGTTCTCAATCAGGTCGTTGATGTTGGTCACCAGCTCTTCGAGGCGTTGCAACCCACTGTGAATGTGGTGCTTGTACGCATCGATGTTCATAGAGGTCCACGTCAGTGTAATCATGCCAGGGCGCAACTTGAGGTCCATGTCCTTGAAATGAAGAGCGAGCAGCTTTTGGGTCACCGGCGTGACGCGCTCAGCGATGCGCTGGTACTCGCGGAGAACGTAAAGAAGATCGTTGTAGTACGTCTTGAATTTCTCCTCCTGCAAGAGAACGATTTTGGCCGACTCTGGAATGGCAATGCCCATGCGATCCAAGCATTTCGCTTCTCGGATAAGCTGCAAGATTTCCTGGTCAAAGTTCACGTACAAGCGGTTGTCGTCTGGGTGGCGGATGATCAATGTCGCCTGCAAACCAGCCTTCGCCGTGTCGATGGACTGCACCCAGGCTTGATACCACAGGTACTCGAACGCAACAAGAGTGCGGGCCACTTTGTTGTAGGTCTTGATGATGCGCTTGGCCTCCTTGGAATTGAGAACGTTCTGGTTGGACTCGAACTTTTTCATGGGTTCCTCGATGCGCTTCAGGAGATGCCGGGACCAAGTGATGTTGCCCGCCACAGGGGGCAGGTTCCGGGGAATTGGCGGGTTGTGCTTGTGGCGCTCATAGAGGCCTTGCACCTGCTGCAGCTCCATGCCGTACGTTTGGAAAATGATCGTGAACTTGTTGTCCAGATCGGACTTCAATGACTCGCGGTGCAAGATCAACTGGAACTTCTTGAGCAAATTGAGCGAGTGGGTGATGCTGGTGATGCTCTCGAAGGACTCGTTGATGAATTCTTGCAGGTTGGCCTCGAGCTCCGAAATGCGCACGTTGAACTCTACGTAGTCGCGGTCGAAGGTGTTGTTGTGGTAGTCAAGCAAGTCGTGGCCTTTCATACGGAACTCCTTTGTGATCACGAAGAACGACTCCAACAGAGTCTCCATGCCCTCCATTTTGTGCTCCGCCAGCGACTGGAACTGTTGCGTGGTCGAGAACATGTCGATGAGCTTGGTCACGCGGCGGCAGAACAGATCAAAGCGGCCAAAAATAGCTTGCTCGTCAAAGTCAAATTGTTTGTTGTTCGGGATCGTCAAAAGCTTGTCCTTGGTAATGCGGAAGTGCTCTTGGTATGCCTCGTTGAGCTTCAGGCAAGCGCCCAACCTGGCCACAAGGTCCTCTGGCTCGAGGTTCCACAAGATGCGTCCCTTCTCGGTGACGTGCTTGCGGCAGTTGCGGATCATCTGGTTGGTGATTTTGACGAAGAGTCCGGTCATGCGCTCGCGAGTGTTGTAGTAGCGGGCGATTGTGTGGATCATTTTGATGGAGTTCATCAAAGCGGGCAGGGCGTCGACGATCGTCGTCGGGTTCCCAGAGTACAGCGGCTCAAGAAACTTCTCGAGGGTGAACAAGTACTTGACGTTGTCCTTCGCCTCGTTGGCGGCCTCGGTGATATTGATGTCAATTTGCTTCCAGCGCCTGAGCAGGACGAAGAGCTTCTGCTTGCCGGCATCCTGTTGTGACTTGGTCCAGGTCGACAGCGTGTTGATCACTGTCTTGCATTCCTTGGTCTTCAGCTGCTCGGTGATGCTCGTGAGTCGCTGCATGCGGCGTCGCCACCACTCGAGCTCCGTCATGGGGCCGGCGTCGTCACTGCTCATGTCTGCGTCGTCCTTCTCCTCCAAATATCGTTCGATCTGGTCGCACCATTGGCTCAAGAGAGTCTGAAACTTGTTGATGACTTTAGCGTCAGGCTTAGCTTCCACGGACTCGATCTTGGACTCCGGCCGCGCGAGTTGAAGGCCGCCCACGAGACTCTTCAGGTTCTCCTGCATGTCGGAAACAAACTTCTTGAGGCCGGTCAAGAAGTCGCCCAAATGCTTGGATTCCGTCTTGCCCCAGTCGGCGCGATTGCCGAAGTTGGGGTTGTAAACCAGAGCGAGGTTGGTCTCGAGGTCTCGCAGCGGCGAATTGGTGATCTCGCCGCACAGGACTGTGTTGTCTGTGCCCTCTTCGACATTGATTGGCTTGGCCGAATTGCGGACAAAGAAAAGGGCCTTGCTGCGCACTTGGTCGGAGTCACCAGTCGTGAAGAAAAGCTCGGGTTCCTGTCCCTGCGGCACCCATTCTCCGGCCTCGTTTTGGACTTCGTGTGGCTGGTAGTAGACGAAGAGGCGGTTCACGGACATGCCTTGCAGGAAGGAGGACAGTGTTTTGAAGTTTTCCGGTCGCCGGAAAAACTTCTCCACCTCCGCAGTTGCCACGCCGAAAGCCTCATGGATGCGCGAGATCATCCATCGATGGCGTGCCTGGAACGACATGGTTGCTGCGGTGGACGCTGCAGAGCGTCACTGGGCACGCAGCGGCGCCTTAAAGGCGAAAGGTAGTTGTGTTGGCACTGAAAGGAAAGAAGAAACAAAGGTGTAAAGAAAGTGCACTGGAGGGGGGATAAAAAGGTCGTAGCACAGATATGGGCAGGTGCGTTTCGGACGGCACGAGTCGTTTGGAGTCACTCCCCTCGGAAATAAAACAAAAAATAGTCGTATTGTGCCCGCGAACAAAAGTGCTCGGTTCAGAAGTGGCACGACGAGAGAGCTACCGCAGGCAGCAGTCCACGGGCACCACGTTGCCGCTTCCTCCACTTCAATCGACAATGAAAGGAATCAAGTGCGTCGACAGGGTCAATGGGCAAGAACACGGGTCCGCCTCCCACAACCTATTACACATTCCGTTCCCAAGACAGACACGGCAGACGAAGACACAGACAGACAGACGCCCTACCCCCGCCGATAATCACCACCACCATCAACAGCAACAACACCACCACCACCAACATCATAGAGGGAGAGCGAGCGAGCGAGCGAGCAAGGCGCCGAAGACGACACAGCAGCAAGGACAGACAAGAACGTCGAACCACAACAACAGAACGACAACGACGACGACAACAACAACAACGACGCCGACGAAGAAAGATCCACAACCACCTCCTACTCCTCGTCATCGTCGTCGTCGTCTTTGTCCGAACGAACGAACGAACGAACGAACGAACGAACGAACGAACGAACGAACGAACGAACGAACGAACGAACGAACGAA
>ENA-OWNT01002677-OWNT01002677.1-seawater-metagenome-genome-assembly--contig:-NODE-2677-length-18059-cov-2.903793_pt1 | contig 18059 bp, 15 predicted proteins | sample MGYA00238136_ERZ651165 | MGnify/ENA primary metagenome ERZ651165 (study PRJEB26861, sample SAMN08777766) | seawater metagenome | isolation source: coastal seawater | place: USA: Florida | collected...
TGGCGACGGCTTCCGAGGTCTCCTGGGTGACTACCTCGCTGGCCTGCATATACTCTGTGGCGTCCTGGGAGCCGGAGGCGATGGCCTCAATGATGCGGTCAATCTCCACTGTGGCATCCTGGGTCTTGGCCGCCAGGTTGCGGACTTCGTCTGCCACGACGGCAAAACCGCGACCGGCGTCACCTATTTTGACGAAAAGGCCGGGGAAGAAGTGTTCCAGCCCGCGGATCTGGTAATCCTGGCCGCCTACCAGTTGCACAACGTCCATCTGATGCTGCTCTCGGGCATCGGTCAGCCGTTTGATCCCGCAACGAACGAAGGCGTCACCGGTCGCAGCTATGCCTACCAGATGAACGGCGGCGTCACGCTGTTCTTCGAGGACGACAACTTCAACCCCTTCGTCGGCCACGGCGCCAACGGCGTCTGCATCGACGACTTCTCGGTAAACCAGAACGACTTCGGCGCCCTCGGCTTCATCGGCGGCTCCTACTGGCGCTCGGGCACCTTCAACGGCCAGCCGATCCGCAGCATGCCGCTGCCCAAGGGCACCCCGGGCTGGGGCGCCTGCTGGAAGGAAGGCATCGGCAAGTGGTACGGCCACGCCATGTCGATCGGCTCGCACGGGTCGCACATGTCCTACGCCAACAACCACCTCGACCTCGATCCGACCTACACCGACCGGCATGGCCGTCCGCTGATGCGGATGACGTTCAACTGGCAGGACAACGACCTGCGGATGAACCAGTACATGAAGTCGCAGATGGAACCGCTCGCGGCCTCCATGAACCCGACCTCGATGCAGTCGGGCTTCAAGGATGTCGGCGCGCAGTATGACGTGCGTCCCTATCAGACCACGCACAACACCGGCGGCCACATCATGTCGGAAACCCCGGCCGAGGGCGCGGTGAACAAGTTCAGCCAGACCTGGAAAGCGCACAACGTCTTCGCCATGGGCGCGGGGAACTTCGTGCAGAACACCCAGTACAACCCGACCGGCATGGTGGGCGGCCTCGCCTATCACACGGTCCACGCGATCCGGACCCAGTACCTGTCCAACCCGCGGCCGCTGGTCTGAGGAGATCGACGATGAAAACCTTTCTCAAAGTGATCGCCACCCTGGTGGTTCTGGGCGTCGTCGCCCTCCTCGCCTTCATCTTCGTCCCGGTGCAGCGCAGCGCACCGACCGAGCAGCTTGCCGCCGACTGGCAGCCGCAGCCGGGCCAGGGCGAATATGTCCTGAACGCTTCCGACTGCGTTGCATGCCATACGGCGGATGGCGGCGCGCCGCTCGCGGGCGGGCGTCCGATCGAAAGCCCGATGGGCACCATCTGGTCCACCAACATCACCCCCGACCCCGAAACCGGGATCGGAAACTGGTCCTATGACGACTTTCGCGCCGCGCTGGTCGACGGGCTCGCCCCCGGCGGTCGGCATCTCTACCCCGCCATGCCCTACGAGAACTACCGCCTGATGAAGGAAGAGGACATTCGCGCCCTCTACGCCTACATGATGGCCGAGGTTCCGGCGGTGAAGAACGCCGTTCAGGAGACCAGCCTCGACTTCCCGTTCAACATGCGCTTCGGCATCCGCGCGTGGAACTGGCTCGCGCTGACCCACGCGCCCGGCTTCACCCCGGCGGGCAGCTCCGAGATCGCGGATCGCGGGCAGTATCTGGTCGAAGGTCCCGGCCACTGCGCGGCCTGCCACAGCCCGCGCAGCCCCTTCATGGCGCAGGACGGCGTGACCGTGGCAGACGACCACTTCCTCGCGGGTGGCGTGGTTGGCGGCTGGAACGCCCCGGCCCTGCGCGGAGCGGGTTCGGAGATCGGCAAATGGAGCACCGGTGATCTTGCGGCCTACCTTGCCACCGGCCGCAACAGCCACTCGACCGCCAACGGCGAAATGGGCCTCGTGGTCGAACACTCGCTGCAACACCTGACCGACGCGGACAACATCGCCATCGCGGCCTTCCTCAAGGGCATCGACGGCGATGCGGGCGAGGTGCCCCAGACGCTGGCGGCCGCCGGTCCCACCGCCCTACCCCCAGCCGAGGCCGACGCGGCAGGTGCGGACACCAACGCGATGCTGACCGAGGCCAGCCCCGACATGCCGCTCGGCGCGCGTCTCTACCTCGACAACTGCTCGGGCTGCCACTTCGTGACCGGCAAGGGCGCGCCCGAGATCTTCCCCGAACTCGCAGGCAACTCGCTGGTGACCGGCTCGGAAACCACGCCGCTGATCTCGGTTATCCTGAACGGCGCCGAGGTGCCCTCCTCCGCCAAGCGCCCGATGGTCCTGCGGATGCAGGGCTATGGCAAGCGCCTGTCGGACAGCGAGGTCGCGGAACTCGCCACCTTCGTGCGCACCGCCTGGGGCAATGATGCGGGCGCGGTCACCGCGGCCGACGTCGCGGCCGTCAGGAAGGCCTCCGCCACGCACTGAGGCGGGCAAGTCAAAGCACCATTGGAAAGGGCCGGTTCGCCGGCCCTTTCTCGTTCGTCCGCCCCGCCCGGAGCCCCCAACGCGGATGGCGACGGAAACTCCCTCCCCGCGCGTTAGATCTGTTGAGCACCTCTGCGGCAACCGTCCTTCCAAGGGCCGCGCCGCACGACACCAAGACCAAAACGACCGCAATTCAGGTTTCGACAGATGACCAAGACCTCGCCCTCCCGGCCGCGCAAGCGGTTCCGCTCCACGCTTGCTTGGGGGATCGTCCTGATCGCGCTCTGCGGATTGGGCGCGTGGTACTGGTTCAGCCCGACTGAAGCGGCGACCGCCCGCTACCTGACCACATCGGTCAGCCGCGGCGACGTGCAGACCACGGTGCTGGCCACCGGCACGCTCAAACCCAGCCGCTGGGTCGCGGTCGGCGCGCAGGTCTCGGGCCAAGTGGAGTCGCTCAAGGTCGCGCTCGGAGATCATGTCAGCGCGGGCGACGTCGTGGCCGAGATCGACTCGGTGACACAGGAGAACGACCTCAGAAGCGCCGAGGCCTCGCTGCAGGACATCCGCGCGCAATTGCAGGAAAAGCAGGCCAACCAGGTCTATTACCAGAAGGTCGTCGACCGGGCGCAGGGCCTGCGCGGTGCGGGCATTTCCGAGGCCGACCTCGACGAGGCCGAGATGCAGCTGGCCACCACCACCGCCCAGATGGAGGCGCTCAAGGCGCAGATCACCCAGGCCGAGGTGACGGTCAGCACGGCGCAGGCCAACCTCGATTACACCCGCATCACCTCGCCCATCGACGGCACGATCATCTCGATCGTCACGCAGGAAGGTCAGACTGTGAACGCCAGCCAGTCCGCCCCGACCATCGTGATCGTGGCGCAGCTCGACACCATGACCGTTCGCGCCGATATCGCCGAAACCGACGTGGTCAGCGTCTACCCGGGCCAGGAGGCGTGGTTCACCATCCTCGGGGACCGCAAGACCCGCTACCGCGCGCAGGTCAAGGCCATCGAACCCGCGCCCGAGGACGTGACCAGCGACAGCAGCCTCGCCTCCTCCAGTTCCTCCAGCAGCAGCTCCAGCGACGAGGCGATCTACTATGTCGGCACCTTCGACGTGCCCAACCCCGATGGCCGCCTGCTGACCTACATGACCGCCGAAGTGCACATCGTCACGGGCGAATCCCGCGATGTGCTGACCGTGCCCTCCTCCGCCGTCTCGGGACAGGGCGAGCGCTCCAACGTCACGGTCCTGAACGCCCTCGGCCAGCCCGAAGTGCGCAAGGTCACCATCGGATTGGACAACGGGACCAACGCCGAAGTGACCGAAGGGCTGAAAGAGGGCGACACCGTCGTGCTCGGCCAGTCGGGCGAGGCCACAACCTCGGGCACGCCGCGCGGCATGGGCGGCTTCGGCGGCCCGCCGATGGGCCGGAGGTGACCGCATGAACGTTCGCGCGACACCGGCAAGGGACCTGCCGCTGGAGACGACCGGCGAGGCCGTGATCGAACTCTCCGGGCTGGGCAAGCTCTACCCCGCAGGAGAGGCCGAGAACTGGGTGCTGAACGACGTGGACCTGACCATTCGCGCGGGCGAAATGGTGGCCATCGTCGGGGCGTCCGGTTCGGGGAAATCAACGCTGATGAGCCTGATCGGCTGTCTCGACAGTCCGAGCGCGGGCACCTACCGCCTGTTCGGGCAGGACGTATCGCAACTGGACGCGGACGAACTGGCGGCAGTGCGGCGCGATCACTTCGGTTTCATCTTCCAGCGCTATCATCTGCTCGACGAACTGAGCGCGCTCGGCAACGTCGAGGTTCCGGCGATCTACGCAGGTACCGATATCGACGACCGGCGCGCCCGCGCAAAGATGCTGCTCGACCGCCTCGGGATGAGCGAGCGGACCCACCACCGCCCCGGGCAGCTTTCGGGCGGCCAGCAGCAGCGGGTTTCCATCGCGCGCGCGCTGATGAACGACGGCGACGTGATCCTCGCGGACGAGCCCACCGGCGCCCTCGACAGCCACAGCGGCGAGGAGGTGCTGCGCATCCTGCGCGAGTTGCACGGCGAAGGCCGGACCATCCTGATCGTCACCCACGACATGGACATCGCCCGGCAGGCCCAGCGGATCATCGAGATCAGCGATGGCCGCATCGTCAGCGACGGGCACAACCCCGAATTCCGCCCTCTCGGTCGGCCCGGGGATGTCCCGGCGGAACGGGAGCCCGAGACGGAGGGCCCCGCGCGGCTCGGCGGGATCGGCGACCGCCTGCGCGAGGCGTTCCTGATGGCGCTGCGGGCAATGAACGCACACCGGCTGCGGACCCTGCTGACCATGCTGGGCATCATCATCGGCATCGCCTCGGTGGTTTGCGTCGTGGCGCTTGGCGCCGGGTCGCGGCAGATGGTGTTGGCCAATATCTCGAGCCTCGGGACAAACACGCTGGAGATCTTCGCGGGCAAAGGGTTCGGCGACACCCGCTCGTCCCGGATCACGACACTGACCGTCGGGGATTCCGATGCTCTCTCGGCCCTTCCCTACGTTGCCGCGGTGACCCCGACGGTGTCGACCTCCGGCGTCGCGCGTTTTGCCAACAAGGAAGGCAACGCGCTGATCAACGGGGTCGGCGCGGGCTACTTCGACGTCAAGGGCACCAAGCTGAGCGCAGGGCAGTTCTTTGGCGAACGGGCGGTGCGGGACTACGCACAGGAGGTGGTGATCGACGAGAACACCCGCGATGCGCTGTTCACCCCGCTCCACGTGGACCCGGTCGGCGAGGTCATCATCCTTGGCGACGTCGCGCTCAAGGTCGTCGGCGTGGCGCAGGCGCAGACCAGCGGCTTCGGCTCGTCCAGCAACCTGCAGCTCTACGTGCCCTATACCACCGTGCAGGCGCGCTTTACCGGCTCCAACTCGCTGCGGTCGATCACCGTTCGGGTGGCCGACGATGTCGATACCGACGCCGCACAGGCGGCCGTCGAAAAGCTGCTGACCCGGCGCCACGGCACCGTCGACTTCCACATCATGAACACCGACGACATCCGCGAAACCATCACCAGCACCGCCGAGACCATGACCTTCCTGATCGCCGCCATCGCCGTGATCTCTCTGGTGGTCGGCGGCATCGGCGTGATGAACATCATGCTGGTCTCGGTCTCGGAACGCGTCGCCGAGATCGGCGTGCGCATGGCGGTCGGCGCGCGGCAGGCCGACATCCTCGTGCAGTTCCTGATCGAAGCGGTTCTGGTCTGCCTGCTGGGCGGGATGATCGGGGTGATGATCGCCATGGCCGCCGGCCCGGTGATCTCGCTGATCCAGCCGAGTTTCAGCTTCGTCTACTCCCCCGCGACGATCCTCGCCGCCTTTGCCAGCTCGAACGTCATCGGCATCGTCTTCGGCTACCTGCCCGCGCGCAATGCCTCGCGGCTCGATCCGGTGGTCGCCCTGTCGAAGTGACCGGGCTCCGCCGCTAGTTCTGCAGGCAAGCCCCCGCCGGGCTGGGCAGGCCATAGCCAAAGACCGGGTCCTTGCCCGAGGCCCCGAGGTCGCGAGCCGAGCGGGCCATGCGGCTGCGCAGGGTCTCGGCGCTGCCGCCGCTGCCGGTACCCGCGATCATGGCGGTCACATACGGCGCGGCGAGCGAGGTGCCCGACAGGTACTGCCCCTGCCCCTCGAGCGTCAGGAAGATGTCCACGCCTGGCGCGGCAAAGTCGATGTGGTTGCCCCTCGGCGCCTTGTCATAGGGCCGCATCGCCGCGTCGAGCGCGGTCACGGCGATGGTCTGCGGAAAGGCCGCCGGATAGCGCGGCGGCGCCTCCGCCCCGGTGTTCCCGGCGGCGGCGATGATCGTCATGCCCTTGCGGTCGGCCGCCTGGATCCCCCGGTCGAGGATCTTGTTGTAGGGCCCGGCAAGGCTCATGTTCACCAGCCGCACACCCGACTCCGACAGCCAGTCCAGCGCCCGCAACAGGGTGTCGACCCCGGTTGCCTCGTCCCGGCTGCCCCGCTCCGAGATCACGGCGGCATTGTAGAGCCGCGCGCCCGTCAGGCGACCGGGACCCGCGAGGATCTCGGCCACCGCCGTGCCGTGCTGCATCGCCGTGGGCCTGCCGCCGGTGAAATCGGTCTGCGCGATCTGCGCGCCCTGCAACGAGGGCGCCTGCAGGTCCACCGCGCCGTCGATCATCCCGATGGGCATCCGCGACGGGCATCCCCCGGGCGCCCAGTGCAGCATCTCGCCCGCGTATCGGCGCCCCGTCGGCGCGGCCTGCAGCCGGTAGGCATGGTTCACCCCCGCCGTCGTTCCCGCCTCCAGCGCCTCCAGTTCGGCAATCGCGGCGGCGGGCGTCCGCCCCTGCGGCACCCGGAACACGACCTGCTGCAGGCCAAGCCCGCCAAGGCTGTCCTGACGTTTCACCTGATATCCCCGCGCCTGCGCGCCACCGATCAGGCGCCCGGCGGCGGCGCTGTCGGGTGCCAGCGCCACGATCTCGGTCGCGTCCACCACGTCGCCCGCATCCCGGGCGATCTGCTCGCGCGGCGGCAACTGCAGCTCGAAGGGGGCGCAGGCGGTGGTGACCACCGAAAGGCAGATCAGCGCGGCAAGGGTGCGGGGTCGGAGATGCTTCATCGGTCGTTCCTGTTGTTCCGGTCGTTTCATGCGGGGCTACCCGGATTGGTCGCGTGACCCTAGCCAAAGGTTCACCCGAAAAGCGACCCCGAAGAATTTCGGGACGCAAACTGAACCGGTCGGCGGTGTCGTGCGACTATACTTCCGGACACTGCGGCGCTAATCATCCGCCGCGAATGGCGCAGGGAATGGTACCATGACCGAACAACCCGACCGACCCGACGACAGCACGCTGATGGCCTACGTGCGCGGCGACCTGCCTCCCGACGCGGCGGCAGAGGTCGAGCGGGCGGCACGGGAACAGCCCGCCGTCGCCGGGGACATCGCGTTGATGCGCGGCCTCGTCCGGGCCCGCGCCGCCGACCCCTCCACCGCACCGGGCGAACTCGGCTGGGCGCGCCTCTCGCGCGCCATCGACGCCGAGGCCGCGCCGGTCCACCAACCCCGGCGCAACTGGCGCCCTCTGATGCAGATCGCCGCGACGGCGGTGATCGCCGTGGGCGTCTGGCAACTGGCCGTGGTGCCGATGCTGCCGGGCGGCGGTGGCGATCTCTACGTGCCCGCGACCGGCACCACCGAGGGCGCCGTGATCGTCGCCTTTGCCCCGGATGCGACCGAGGCGCAGATCCGCGCGCTCTTGCAGGAGATCGGTGCAACCGTCACCGACGGGCCGAGCGCGCTGGGTCTCTGGACCCTCTCCTTCGCGGACGAGAGACGCCGCACCGTGGGCCTGACGCGGCTGCAAGCCGCGACCGGCATCGTCGAAAGCCTTCAGGCCGACTGATCAGCGATAGCGCATGAAGGCCGCGAGACAGCGCTTGAGCAGCTGCTTGGCGTTCAGGATGCGCGTCTTCACTGTCCCTGCGGGCACGCCCTCGATCTCGGCGATCTCGCGGTAGGGCAGGTCCTGGAAAAAGGCCAGTTCGATGGCCGAGCGGTGGGCCTCGCTCAGCCCTTCCATGCAGTGACGGACCTTCTCGGCATCGCTTGCCGCCTCGGCCAGCGCCTCGGGGTCCGGCGAGTCATCGGCGATGGTGTCATCCGGTTCCGAGAGGATCTCGCGCCCGCTGCGGCGCAGCCGGTCGATGGTGCGGTTGCGCGCGATCCCGTAGATCCACGTCCGGGCGCTGGAACGCCCCTCGAACCGCCCCGCCCCGCGCCAGACCTCGAGGAAGGTCTCCTGCATCAGGTCGGCGGCCTCGAACGGGTCGCGGATACGGGTCTGCAGGAAACGGTATAGCGCATCCGAAAGCCGGTCATAGAGAAGCTTCATCGCCGCCTTGTCGCCAGACGCGATGCGGGCAATCAGGGCTTCGTCACTTTCCGAACCGGCCATCGCCATCGGACAACTCTCCCTAGAACGTCGAAATACAAACAGGCCCGGCCGACAAACTTACGCGCACCCTTACGGACCAGCCGGTGCCGACGGGCTCGGGGCGTGACTTCACAGATTTGCGCAGGTCTGGCCAGAAATTTTTTCGCGGGGCTCCCCAGAAAGAATGAACCGACCCGCGATCTGCTCCGACCAACCACTATCGGCGCCACGGTGGCGCTGCATTGATTTGAGTATGGAGACGAGAAGATGGCCAAGAAATATATTGCCGGTACGGACGAGGCAGATGTCCTGGCAGGAGGAGCTGCAAACGAATTCATCGAAGCGTTCGACGGCGATGACGTCGTGGTGGCCGGCGACGGCAACGACACGGTTTTTGGCGGCGCCGGAAACGACGTGCTGGCCGGGGAAGACGGCGATGACGTGCTGGTGGGCGACACCGGCAACGACGTGATGCTGGGCGGCGACGGCAACGACCGGATGATCTGGAACAACGGCGACGGCTCGGACATCATGGAAGGCGGCAAAGGCTACGACACCGCCGAGGCCAACGGCTCCGACACCGCGGGCGACCACTTCGTGATCGAGACCGCTGGCGACCGCGTGAACTTCGAACGGGTCAATTTCGGGCCCTTCTCGCTGAACATCGGGAGCACCGAGCGGATGGTGGTCAACGGGCTTGGCGGCGATGACATCGTGGATGCCAGCGGCCTCGAAGCCGGTTCGATCAAGCTCAAGGCCTATGGCGGCGAGGGCAACGACACCCTGATCGGCGGCGCGGGCGACGACTACCTCGACGGTGGCGACGGCGATGACCACCTCGAAGGGGAAAAGGGCAACGACATCATGAAGGGCGGCGCCGGCAACGACGTGATGGAATGGGACAACGGTGACGGGTCCGACATCATGGACGGCGGAGAAGGCTTCGACATCGTCGAGGTCGAGGGCGCCGAGGAAGACGGCGATACCTTTGCGATCACCAATGACGGTCAGGACGTCACCTTTGCCCGCACCAACCTCGGGCAGTTCACGCTCGACATCAGCAACTCCGAACGGCTGAACGTCGACGGGCTGGGCGGCAATGACCACATCGACGCCAGCGCGCTCGAAGCCGGGGTCCTGGAATTCGTGGCCCACGGCGGCGACGGCAACGACACCCTGATCGGCAGCCAGGGCGACGACTACCTCTACGGCGATTACGGCAACGACGTGCTGGTCGGCGGCAAGGGCAACGACGTCATGAAGGGCGGTGCCGGCAAGGACACCATGATCTGGAACAACGGCGACGGCTCGGACGTGATGAATGGCGGCAAGGGCTATGACACTGCGGTGGCCAACGGCTCCGACACCGGCGGCGACGAGTTCGTCATCACCGGCGGCGAGGGCCATGTCGATTTCCAGCGCGTCAACTTCGGCCCCTTTTCGCTCGACATCTCGAACACCGAGCGGATGGTCGTGAACGGCCTCGGCGGCGATGACATCGTGAATGCCAGCGAACTGGAGGCAGGCACCGTCAAGCTCAAGGTCTACGGCGGCGAAGGCAACGACACCATCACCGGCAGCCAGGGCGACGACTTTCTGCACGGCGGGAACGGCGACGACCTCCTGATCGGCGGTCCGGGCGCGGACGTCATGAAGGGCGGCGCAGGCAAGGACACGATGGTCTGGAACAACGGTGACGGTTCGGACGTGATGGATGGCGGCACAGGCTACGACACCGCCGTGGCCAATGGCTCCGACACCGGCGGCGACGAATTCGTCATCACCGGCGGCGACGGCCATGTCGACTTCCAGCGCGTCAACTTCGGCCCCTTCTCGCTCGACATCTCGAACACCGAGCGGATGGTCGTGAACGGCCTCGGCGGCGATGATATCGTGAATGCCAGCGAACTGGAGGCGGGCACCGTCAAGCTCAAGGTCTACGGCGGCGAAGGCAACGACACCATCACCGGCAGCCAGGGCGACGACCTGATCGACGGCGGCGCTGGCAATGACGTCATGACCGGCGGCGACGGCGCGGACACCTTTGTCTTCGCCCTTGGCGAAGACCGGATCACCGACTTCGAAGACGGCTACGACGTGATCCGCATCGCGGTGGATGGCGGCTATGCCGGCTACGGCGACATCGAGGACCTCGCATCGCAGCATGGCGACGACGTTGTCATCGACTTCGGCGGCGGCAACAGCCTGACGCTGGAAAACACCAGCCTGCACGACATCGACCAGAGCGACTTCGTCTTCTGATCGGTCCCGCAGCCGTCCGGCGCCCCCCCCTCCCCGCGCCGGACACCCGGCCGCCGTCCATGCGGGACGGCGGCCAACCTGCGTTCCGGGCGCACTCACTTGACCGTGGTGCGCACCACGGGGCCCAGCAGCTCGGTATCGGCGTCGCTCCAGTCGTCCTGCCCAACGACACTGGCCCAGGCCCGGGCGTAATCGCGCAGGGCGTAGTTGTGCCCGTGACCATCGGGCATCACCGCCCCGAACTGCATGTCGATGGCGACCTGGAACAGGCTGACCACCGGGCTCCACTGGAACAGGTCCGAGATATCGGGGCCGCGCGGAGGCCGGAACCAGTCCGGTTCGACCAGCCACATGGACTCGCGGAAGTACGAGATCGCGTCGGAGGGGTTCACCACGTAGACGATCCGCAGCGGCCCCCATGCCATGTCCTCGCCCGCCTCGTCCGAATAGGGCGTCAGCACCCGCACGAGCGAACTGTCCTCGAAGACCGGCGACCATGCCGGAGAGCCCTCCGCGCGGTTTGACGCCACATTGCGCCAGATCGGGTTGCGAAAGGTCGGACCGGCCCAGACGGCGCCCTGCACCGGGTCGCCCATGATGGAGGAGAACGAGATGCTGTTCTCGGACGCCAGAGAGCCGAGACTGAGACCGAAGAGATAGAGCGCCGGTCGCGTCGCGGGATCGAGGGTCCGCCAATGGCCATGCACGACGTTGAACAGCGCGCGGGCCGAGGTCCCGGCGCGGTCGGGTTCCAGGATCAGCGACATCGGGCTCGGCAGGTAGGAATACTGCACCCCCACGATGGCGGTGTCGCCGTCCAGCATGACTTCCAGCGGTGCCAGCCCGTCGTTCTCCAGCCAGCCCGTCCCGGTCGGCGACGCGATGACGAGCACCCGGCGGTCAAAGGCCCCGGCCCGGATCAGTTCGTCCAGCGCCAGCCGGGCGGCGGCCTCGGGTTCATCCGAGGTGCGCAGACCCACGTAGGCGCGGATCGGCTCTTTCGCGGGCCGCCCCGTGAAGGCCGCGATCTCGGCGCCGCGCGGCCCCTCGTAGACAAATAGCTTGCCCGCGTACCCCAGCCCGTCCCATGCGACGAGCGACCCCGGCCCGCCCGAGCGGGTGGACTCGGACGGCGGCACCGCGCCCTCCGGATCCTCGGTGTCGATCGCCGCCTGCACCTCGTCCAGCGCGCTGATCATGCGCGAGATCAGCCAGCCATCGACCGAGGCGACCAGAAGGGCGAGGAACCCCGCGACCAGCAGGACCGAGGCATAGCGCCGCCCGATGTAGCGGCGGGACAGGCCGAGGATGAGGCCGATGGCCCGCGCCAGCAGCCAGCCAAGCGCGAGCAGCACCGCGCAGCACGCCACCGCGACGAGGAACAGCAGCACGTAGCTGCTCTCCTCCAGCGGCGGCAGCCCGACAAGCGCGCGGGACTCGTCCTGCCAGTCCGACGAGGACCAGAAGTAATAGCCCAGCCGCCCAGCGGTGAGCAGCGTCACCGGCCAGAAGATCAGGTGCCGCAGCCTCTGCCCCATCACCGGCAATTCGAGGTAACGCCAGAGCAGCAGCCCCAGCATCCCGAGCCCGTAGCCCGCCGCCAGCGTGGTTCCCGCCAGCAAAGCCTGAAACAACCAGGGGCGCGGGATCATCGAGGGCGTGAAGGTCAGCGCGCAGAGCAGCCCGCCGAGGTAGATGCCCAGTAGCGAAACCCGGGGCGCCCGGTTCCGCGCGCTCATTCCCCGCCCGCCCTCGGGCGGCTCTCGACCCGTTCGGCCAGCAGCATCGCAAGGAAGCGCGTCTGCGGAAAGCTGGCCAGCACGATGGACAGGATCGCGGTCAGCGGAATGGCGAGGATCGCTCCCGGAATGCCCCAGAAGGCCGACCAGAGCGACAGCGAGATCAGCACCACCAGCGGGCTGAGGTTCAGCTGCCTCCCGATCAGGCGCGGCTCGACCACGTTGCCCATGATGACCTGCGCCGTCACCAGCAGCGCCGCCAGCACGATCGACAGCGAGAGCGAGCCGAACTGCGCGACCGACAGCACCACCGGAAAGGCGACGCCGATGTAACTGCCGATGTAGGGAATGTAGTTCAGCAGCCCGATCATCACCGCCCAGAACAGCGCGAAATCCACCCCCAGCGCCCAGAGCACGACCCATGACAGCGCGCCCAGCACGATGTTGATCACCGTCTTGACCGTCAGGTAATCGCTGATCCGCCGGTTGATGTCCTCCAGCATCTGAATGGTGCGCCGGGCCCGCTCGGGATCGTTCGAGATCGAGAGGATCTTGCGCTGCAGCGCGTGGCGCTCGGCCATGATGAAAGCCGCGTAAAGGACGACCACGAAGACGGTGGTGCCGACCTGCGTGAAACCGCCCAGCAGCGACAGGAAAATGCGGCTGATGTCGATCCGCTCGATCGTCATCGCCCGGATCTCGTTCCAGATCTCCTGCTTGTCGAGCGAGAACTGCTGCGCGATCCGCGCCAGCAGCTGATCGAGGTTGGCCTCGTAGGTGGGCGAGACCGCCGCGATCTCGCGCACGGTCGCCCCGATCAGGAAGGACAGGAACACGAATGCCAGCGAGAACCCGACGAGGACGAGAAACCGCAGCACCGTCTCGGGCAGGAGCTTGAGCAGCGGCAGGCGGGCTAGCCCCTCGGTCGCCGCCAGCATCAGGTAGACGATCAGCGTCGCGGTCACGATGGGCAGCAGGATGGCGCGACCGACAACCAGCAGCCAGCCGACCGCAATCGTCAGCAGAAGGGCCAACACGACGTTCTGGAACTGCAAGCTTTTCATCGCGGCGCGCATCACCCTTTCCGTTGGCCCAAGGCAAAGGTGTCGGGCCGGGCGTGTCAAGCCCGGCAACCTCGCAGGCGTGGGATCAGGATCGCAATGCGGTGACGACGGGCTGGCGCAGCACGACGGCGGCAGGAAGCAGCGAAAGCAGCAGCGTGACCGAGACGAAACCGGCGAGGAACTGCACCTCGCTCCAGCCGAGCGGAGCGGAGACAAGGATATCGGTCCGCGCCGTTACCACCCGCGAGAGCACCTCGGCCGCGCCGGCCCCCACAAGAACCCCGCCTGCGGCCCCGGCCAGCAGCAGCGTCGCACCGAAGGACCAGACCACGGCAAAGACGAACCGCGCGGGCGCACCCAGCGCGCGGAGCAGCGCCAACTGCCGCTGGAACAGGCGCGACAGGATGAACAGGCCCAGCAGGACCGCCGCCGCGACGAGAACCTGCGTGACCAGCGCCATCAGCGACATGATCTGCCGGACGTCGCCGAGCACCCGGTAGAGCTGCGCCAGCACGGCGCCGGGAAAGAAGGCCATGGTCTCGCGGTCGCGCTGGAACTGCGAGCGCAGCGCATAGTTCGACCAGAGTTCAGAGGCGTGCACGACGATGGCAGGCGTCCCCGGAAAGTACGCCGCATCGAAGGGCGGCCCGATCTGCCCGGCCCGCTCCGGCGCATGGCCGTCGGCCAGACCGTGAACCTCCCAGACGGTCTCGACCGGCACGAGGATCGCCCGGTCCCAGGGCGTGCCGGTCGGCGCGAGCCGTCCGACGACATCCAGATGCGCGGCGTCATGGGCATCGTGGTCCGCCGCGTCCCCGTGACCGTGGGCAGGGCTGAACTCCTCCCCGATTTCCAGCGGAACCAGCGCGCCGACGATGGCCTCCTCCGTGGTCTCCCACATCCGCCCCTCGATCCGTCCATCGCCAAGATAGCGCGCGAACTCCGCCGTCGTCCCGATCACCGAGGCCGCGCCGAAGCTGTCGCCAAAGGCTAAGGGCGCGGCAATCTCCACATCCGGGTGACTGGCGATTTCGTCATAGGTTGCGCCGTCCAGCAGCGGCATGTCGGAGGGTTGCAGGAAGACCGCCGCCAGCATCACCGTCAACTCGCTGCCGGGGGCCGAGACGATGAGATCGAACTTGTCCGCCGCCTGCGCCGTGCCGCGCCGCAACCCGCGCTCCTGCGCCAAGAGGCCAATGCCCATCCCGACCGAGATGGCGATCAGCAGCACGAAGAACGCCGAGGCACCCCGAAACCGCCAGAGGATCGCCCTGACCAGCGGCCAGGGTGCAAAGCCGCGCAGGACGAAGCCCCCGACCGCGAGCGCAGGCAACAGCAGGGCCACGGTCGTCAGGATGTCCTGCCACAGCACCGGCACCATGTCCCATGCCGCGCTCATGCCGTTGCCTCCCGGTCGCCGGTCACCGCGCCATCGGTGATGGTCAGCACCCGGTCCATCCGCGCGATCAGCCGCGCATCGTGGCTCACCGCGATCAGCGTGGTGCCGGTCTCGCGCGCGAGTGCGACGAGGTCGTCGACCAGCCGGTCCGCCGCCGCGCGGTCGAGGCTGGCCGTGGGCTCGTCGGCCACGAGAACCGGCGCCTCGGCGGCCATGGCGCGCGCGATGGCGACCCGCTGCCGCTCGCCCCCCGAAAAGCCCGCCACCCGGCGCCCGGCCGTCCCGCCGAGCCCCAGGCGGTCCAGCCTGTCCCGGGCCCGTGCACGCACGTCAGCCCGTTCGCCCCGCCCCCGGAACAGGGCCGAGAGCGCGGCATTGTCCACCGCGCCGAGTTCCTCGAACAGCAGGTAGTCCTGAAAGATCATGCCGATGGAGTCGGCCCGGAACCGCGCCCGCCCCTCGGCGCGCAGCGCGGCGAGGTCCACCTCGCCCCAGCGGATACTGCCCGCGACGTCCAGCAAACCGGCCAGCGCATAGAGCAGGGTCGACTTGCCCGCGCCGGAGGGACCTTCGACCCCGACCAGCGCACCGGCAGGCAACGAGAGCTCGGGCACCGAGAGCAGCACCCGCCCGCGCCCGCCCGGAACAACCAGCCCCTCGATCTTCAGCGGCAGTCCCATCCGGTCACTCGTAGCTCGCATCCATCAGCCGCACGAGACTCAGGAACCCCGTCTCATCGTCGCGATGACTGCCAAGTTCGAGCACGCCCGAGGCTGTGATCTTGCGGTTGAACGGAACCACGTCCACCACCCGCCGGGTATAGACCGCGAGGATATCCTCCGGCCATTCCGCCTCGGTCTCGCAGAACGGGCAGACCGACATCGGGATCCGGGTCAGAACGAAGAACCTGCTTTCCGCCTTCAGCGGCGGCGCCATGTAGCCCTCGACCGAGATGCGCGTCCCCTCGCTGCTCTGGGCCAGCGCGGACATCGCGTGCCGGTCATAGAGTTCGTGCAACTTGATCGGCCCCTCCGACGCGCGCAGCGCGGGCGCGGCAAGGGGCGTCGCGAGCGAGGCCGCCAGAAATCGGCGCCGTGTCAGCATCGGGTCTTCTCCTTCGGTCGTCGTCTCCGCTCCGCCACGCGGCGGGCGGAAACGCTGCAAGGGGCCCAAGCCGGGCCCCCTGCGATCACCTTACCGCCGCGATCACTCGACGTTGATGGCGTAGTTCATCACGTGGAAGATCACGTTCTGCTCGATGGTCCCGTCCACCAGATGCGCCCAGGGGCCCTTGGCATATACGGCCACGTCTTCGCCCGAGTGGCTCTCCGACGACATCGGGATCAGCGCCTGCTGGATGTAGTCGACGTCGCGCGCCTCCTCCTCGGTCACTTCGGGGCGCGACCCGGCGTAGTCGTTCTGGCCCTCGGCCTTCACCAGCACCGAGCCCGGACCGTTGAGGTAGCCGATCACCGAGTAGGGCTTGCCGTCATCGCCCAGCAGCAGCTCGTCCGAGTGCTTGATGCCGGTCTTGGCAACGTCGTAGCACAGCCCGTCGATCGGGGTGCCGCGACCGCAGTAGCCGTTGAAGGCGATGGCGTGTTCGTGGTCGGCGGTGACGATCAGCAGCGTGTCGGCATCGTCGGTCAGCTCGTCCGCCATCGCAATGGCCTCGGCAAAGGCGACGCCGTCGCGCAGGGTGCGGCCCGCGTTGCCCGCGTGGTTGCCGTGATCGACGCGGCCCGCTTCGATCTCGAGATAATAGCCGTTCTCGTTCTGGCTCAGGAACTCGATGGCCTTCTTGGTCATGTCGGCCAGAGACGGCTCGGTCTCGGGCCGGTCGGCCTCGTAGGAGGCGTGGCTGTCGGTCCACATGCCGAGGATCGGCTTGGACAGGTCGAGCGCATCGAGCTCGGCCTTGTTCGAGGCGTACTGGATGCCCGCGTCCTTGGCCTGCGCCAGCAGGTCTGTGCCGTCGGGGCGATGGCCCTTGCCGCCGTTCGGGGTTTCGGTGCCCTTGGGCACGAAGTAGCGCGAGCCGCCGCCCAGAGCGATGTCGATCATGCCCGACTGCATCGCGTCGATCATCTGCGCAGCAATGTCCTTCTGGGCGGTGCAGCCCTCCGGCAGCTCGTCTTCCCAGTCGCGGCTCGCGGTCTTGGCATAGACGGCGGCGGGGGTGGCGTGGGTCAGGCGCGCGGTCGAGATCACGCCGACCGACTTGTCCATGCCGGTGACGATCTCGGCAAAGGTGGTCAGCTCGTTCCCTGCGACGGTCGAGCAGTCGTCGTGCACGGCGTTCTCACCAAGGTTGATCAGGTTGAACCGCTGCTTGACGCCGGTGTTCATTGCGCCCGCGGTCGGGGCGGAGTCAGGAGTCTGGGCGTTGATGTTGTAGGTCTTGACCAGCGCCGAGTGGAACTCCGGCGTTTCCTGCGGCAGCACGTGCTCTTCCCCCATCTTGCCCTGAAGCTGGCCGGCAAAGACGCGGGTGGCGTAGTTGGTGCCCACACCGTTGCCGTCCGCGATCATCAGGATCACGTTCTTGGCGCGCCCGGTGTTGTTCTGGCGGTCGAGAATGGCCTGGATGGTTTCCTGGCCCGCGATGAACCATTCGCTGTTGGCCTGCGGCAGGGTGCTGTCCTGCGCGGACGCGGCAGTCGCCGCGGCGAAGGCAAGGGCAGAGATGAGGGCACGTTTCATGTTCGGCAATCCTTTGTCTGTCTTAGCGGCAAGTGCGCCGGGCTCCTGCGCCTCCCCTAGCCCGGCCTCTGTAACGTGGTCATGTCAGCCACCCCCGGAGTCACCGAACGCCCGCACAGTCAGGTTTCGGGCAGATAGGCCTGCACGTCCTTGAGGCAGCGCAGGACAAAGCTCGACCGGGTGTGCCGGATGCCCCGGACCTTGTAGAGCTTTTCGCGCAGGAAACTCTCGTACCCCTTGGTGCCCGCCACCGCGACCTTCGTTGCGCCGGCCATTGGGGTCGCTGACTATCCGACCGAGGCAGCGAGCCATGATCATCCGGCGCTGCCCGAGCATTTCGGGCAATCGCGCGCGCCACCAGTCGCAGTCTGAACGCTTTACGGCGGCTGTCGGCCGCTATTCAGACCTGCATTATTGACTGGAGATCATCATGATCCGCACCGTTTCTCGCCTTGCCTTGCTCGCTGCCACCCTCTCTGCTTTTGCTAGCCCCGCTTT
>ENA-OWNT01002684-OWNT01002684.1-seawater-metagenome-genome-assembly--contig:-NODE-2684-length-18036-cov-4.678211_pt1 | contig 18036 bp, 20 predicted proteins | sample MGYA00238136_ERZ651165 | MGnify/ENA primary metagenome ERZ651165 (study PRJEB26861, sample SAMN08777766) | seawater metagenome | isolation source: coastal seawater | place: USA: Florida | collected...
AGTGCAGCCGTCAAGTTGCAAGCAATGGTTAGAGGTGAATGGAGTCGAGGACGCGCAACGTTTAAACGTCATTGGGCTCTCAAGACACGGCTTCATCGATTAGTTCAAACTCACGCCCAATATTTCCTTACTCGCCGGCGGCGAGCGGCGAATTTCATACAGAGGGCTGTCCCATTGCAGTTACGTAGACTGCGGGCCAGGTATGTGCACCGTTCAAGCTGTCCGTTGTCAACCGTGACCTCAAGTTCTCCTTGTTGAAACCATTGTTTAGGCGAAACAATGCTGCAATTGTCATGCAAACGTTCATTCAGCGAATATGGCTGCAACGACATTTGCGAGCAAGTGCCCGAGTTGACAGGAAAGACCTGATTGCCCGTCGTGAGAGGGCAGCCAAGTTATCACAAGCTGCGTTTCGACGCATGCGCGTCAGAGCGGATCCCAAGTTGCGTGAACTGCAACGCTTGTCGCAAGATCTCATCAGCGTATGTGCTGTTACAGTTCATGTTAAAGACGGTCCGCGTTTGGAACGTGCTGTCGAAGCTGCTGCGAAAGGTGGCCTTCCGTCGCACTCAGCAGCAATGATTGCGGCGCAGACAGTCGCGGCCGAACTGCGTAGCAAGAGAGAAGCGCAGAATTTTGCTCTGACCAACCTCAAGCAGCTGATTCGTCAATCCAAAGCAACTGTAGATGAAGTGCATCGGGCTGTGTTTTACCAGGAATTCCCTCCTCGGAACTCTGGTATTGACCCTTTAGATAACTGGAACACGAAAATCACTGAGTACATTCAGTTGTTGCAGGTACGTTGTGGGATTACAGGAGAAGCAAGTGGCCATTTCTGACATGATCATTGTGTGTTTGTCCCAGGACGGAGTCCGCCACGCAATACAAGACGCTGGTTGCCCGGCAACAGAGAGCACTATATCGGTGTGTGAAATCATGGCGCAGCGCACACTTCCGAAAACTCAAGGCGAAATTGACGACTGCCGCGTTCGACGAGAGAAATGCTTGAGTGAGTTGCGCTCCCTCGTGAAAGACGCAGGCAGTGACGAAAGCGACGTTCGTGCTCTACTTGGGATTGATCCAGACGCGTTGAGCGCAGCAATTGCTAACGCAACAGCACTTGGACTCATTAATCAGTTGTCCAAATCATCAAGTACGACTGCGACCGCAGCAAGTGAAAGAGGCGATGATACAACTGTTTCCTCAGAGGTGACACAACTCGTCATGAGATCTAACGACATCCTGATGCGCCTGAGTCGACTACAAGTCGATCAAAAAAGGCTTCGCAACCGCATTTCACACCTTATGCAACACGCCAAGGCAAGTCGTTTTATGTACTGATGGATGCAAATGTGGTTGTACAAATAATATTGTGACCGATCAAATGCAGACACACGCGGCCCAGCATGTGCCAATGCGTAGTGATATTCGCGAGCTCAAGACTGAATGTCAGAACGCCACGGAAAAATTTGGTATTGATGACTCTGATGATGTAGTGTCAAACGCCTACGATCTCGTGAAAAGGTTGGAAGCCCAGGAATTGGCACGAGAAGAGGCTGAACGCACGCTGGAGTTGCTTGTTCAAACATTGAAGGTTTGTTGTATTGGAATCTCAGTCCCTGAGTGCCGACAAACTCACCTTCATCATTGGGCAATAGAATTCTACGAAGGACGTTGCTGAACGCGTCTCTGAGTTGTCTCAAGGATTGCGAGATGCGAACTCAGCTGGGGCAGTAACCAAGAATTCTGATGTTGTGCAAAATGCCACGAACACGCTTCGAACGTGGCAAGTAGAGTTAAAGCGACGTGATCAATTAGACGAAGAGCTTCGATCGGTTCTCGACAACTTGCGCAGCTTGAAAGGCATTAACAAATGGTTCGGAAATGAAGATGACAGTCTACGATCCCTCGACGCGGAGCTGGTACGTTGCAGCAAGTCAATATTCGTTTTCAGTTGCGACTTTGCATGTTGACGTTTTGCCGATCCAAACAGGCCAAACACCAGGTTGCTGATGCGGAAGATGGCGTCGCAGTTGCGACAAAGTCCTCGATGCTGCACAAAGTAGCGGAATCGTTGAAGATGCACATTCAAGATTCCAGAATACGACGTCAAGGGATGGAACAAAAGTTGATCGTACAACTCACAAAGGTTTGCATCAGGATCCACTTTTGAGCTGCAATGTCAGCGTGCGATAACTCAGTATGATTCTTGTATAGATGGAGAAATCCAGCCGCAATGTTTCGCCAGTGGCATTCGCGGCGGTATCGAAGAGTATTTCTGACGCTGTTGTGTTCATGAAGTCTTTGGTTGCTGCCTTCGTAAGTTACGCCATTGTTCGAAAGTCCGAGCTCATACCTGCTCCATTTTGCTCAGTCGTACGATTGTTGTGTGACGATGTTTTTGTAGGGACCAAATACGAAGAGTAAGGCTCGAGGACACATGCGGCAAACAAGCGCAGGTAGCATTGATACTCAGAACTCGACAGGCCAACGCCCTTCCAGGTATTTTTGAGTGTGTCTCAAGCGGGACTTTCGCCACGTCAAATTCACCACGCTTCGTTGTCTAGTCCGAAGCCAGGCACAAGACGTGGCCGCAGAGGGTCCATAGGTCACGAAAGTGGTGCAGATTCACTGTCTACCAGCGCTGATGCTCGCCCCGACGAATCGTTTGACCCAACTGAGTTGCTTAGTTGGCCAGCTTTTACCAGCGCGAAAGCACGTGTCGAAGCTCTAGCAGCGACTGCGGTGGGTAACGTTGCCACGAATAATTTGTACGTCTTGGCTGACACCCCGGGTTGTGCTGTTGTTAGGCGAAAGCTAGGGACGCAATGACAACATTAGAAAGTATTTTGAAGAAAGCCATCAACCGGAGCCTGAAAGAATTCACTGGTGAAAATTCAGTGTCTTCGCTGGAAGAGTTTCTGCAATCACCGCTCAACGCACCAAACTCTCCTTCGGTGGACACATTTGCGTTGAAAAACGAGGTTCTGGAATCCTCACGAGTGTATGAGCGCGTGAAGGCTGCTATCGATGACAGCACAGGAACTCTTGGCGAAGATTCAGAATGTGTCGTGGAAGTGCGGGAAGTAATTTCAACACTTCAAGCTATTCTTGATGATTATGAAGCAGAAATGGATCGTACTACAGCAGTCTCTGACCTTTTTGACCTGCGACAACGTGTAATGGACTATTTCGACCGCGCTTTGCGCTTGCAGGTATGTCCGATCCGACTTGTTTTCTTCTTTGCGCAGCTTTTAATGTGGGCAACATGTTTCAAAACTTGTAGAACATACAACGAACGAATGCGTCGGAAAACCGCCGCGACGTCCATAAGCGCAATGAGCGATACCAGCGCCGCTTGATGCATTTCGTGAAGACAGGGCAGGTTGATAAAGTCATTGATCTGGCAATCAAGCATGACATCAACATTGATGGTGGCCTTTTCCTCGACAAGCATTCGAACGCAGCCAATCAGGAAACGGCCGACGCCTTTGAAGCAACGGAGTACCGCATTCCGCCACTGCTGGCGGCAATTATAAACGACAACCCTCGAATGGTGAAAACGTTGCTCGAGCTCGGCGCAAATCCACTTCTACCCGGTTTTGTCGATCTTGCTCGTCAACAGCTATCTGGGGAAACAGCGACTGCGAATAGAAAGGCCGACATAGCTGAGGGTGATAACAGTTCAAGCCCGCGACCAGGGTCACCCACTTTGAAGAAAGCTCTTGGTCGAAGAAAGAGCACTGTCTCACGCGCAGCAATGGCGGCCGCGATCAGTCAACTCAAACAATCAACAGACGATGCCAAACATGTGAAGAAACAACCGCCACGATTTGCGCTGACTAGTCCACTGCACTTGTTCGCGGGTACTCTGTCATTGAAGAACAAAGATCAGTTATTTCATTTGCTCAATTCAGCTGCGATGACCGCGCAGAGCTCCGGTCGCCTCCATGACCAAAGTATTCTTGACACAACTTTGCCGCAAGGCGAGAGAGTGCCGATTGGTTCCGCTGCCGCTTCGCCCTTAGTTTGTGCTTTGCGGTGTCACAACTTCGACACGGCATTACTACTGCTGGACGCGCAAGCAAGCATTGATGCATGCTTTCGGGATGCTGATGACATGACCGCTTTGCATCTCGCGGCTCGAGCAGGCAACCGCACAATCGTTGCAAAAATAACAGCTCAACTACTGACAATACCGCCGCGGCAAGCTGTGGATATTTTAATGAGCACAAGTTGCAATGGATGGACGGCGCTACATTTTGCAGTCTTTGAAGGGAGTCATAGCTGTGCCGAACAAATCATCGTTTCGTGCCTTGAGCAACAACATCGACTGCCGTCCGCCCGTGTCGCGGAAAGCATTCTTTCTGCAACAGCTGGCCCGTTCCACACAGTTCTTGACATTTCCATCCTATCCGGAAACACTCAACTCTTGGTTTGTGCTCAGTTGACTGTTCGACTTCTTGCGTTGTCTCATTGGCGTCGTTGGTTGCACGTAGATGATGATGCGGCAGCATGGTGCTAAATCGGGAGCATTGAGTCTGCACTTTTCAAATACTCACAAATACACTGAAATGGCAGCAGAGACGATGGATCATGAACCTGAACCCGTAGATCCATTGCTTGCTCCCGCACCGCATCAAATGCCATCACATCACTCCACAGCGTTTTTGGGAGACTTCCGCCTATTGCGAGCGATATTCGGTAAGAATCACGTGATCTATGGTATGTTGGTCAGCGTGCTTTCAACTTCGTTGTCGCCACAGGAAATTTTGGGAAGCTAGACCTCTCCTTGCTGCGGAAGCAGGGATTCGATGGAAATTCCTTCTTCGAAATTGTTGACGCTGTACACAATTTTCAGAAAGACAAAGTACAAAGTCAATCATTTGCGGATTTGGTCGATGTCAGTTACGCAGCTGCTTTGGACAACATACTAGGTTCGGACTTTCAAATTGATCCTTGAGTCCTTCTAGTCGTAATTTTCGTCTTGCTGTAGAGTTTCGTGGCTTGTTCCAGCACTTGGACAGAAATGGTGTCGGATATCTCCGACTCAGGCATCTTCGCTCTTGGTTGACATCACATCCTTCCAAAGCTCAGCCAGTGCGGGGCAGTGGCCTTGCGTCATATTACAGTATTGTGACTATCAACAAGCTCCTTGCGTTCTTTCTGTTCCGCGTGCAAGCCCACTTTTTGGGGTCACGTCATGTTCAGATGAGGAATTCTCGATCTCGAGTTGACTCCGGAGGTGAGGGGGAGCTCATGCGGCGACGAGCTCGTAGTAGTAGTATGAATATCGCGAGTCCGCGCAGCCTGGATGGAGCAGAAAGCGCGGATGACAGCTCCATCATGTCTCCAAGTGGACAACAAAAGGTTTCTGAACTCTCATTTTTCACGAACCTGCGACTGCCTTGGTGATCATCAATATGGTAACACTCTTGCAATGCTACAGGTGAAGCGATCACGGACGTACGCAACTGCAATTGGGGGGGCGGCAGACAATGACTTTACTCTTAGCTTGCTCTTGAACGATTTATCCGCTGTTGAGGCAGACATCCAGGTAAAACGACAGCAATGAATATCACTGACCGACAATTCGATCGCTCACCAAAGTTGCCTGTTCAATGCATGTTGTGTGATAGGTGGACCAAGATGCCTTCGTGCAGTTCTGTGTACATTTCCTTTTCTTGAGACTCGTGGTCGAAGGGGTGGGACTCGAAGTTCGGCGTGATAAGGAGCAAGTTGAAGCACTACGACGACAGCGTCGACTTGACAACGAGGCAGCTCTGGCCGTTGCTGCTGCAGCGGGAGACGTTAATGAAATCAACGACATTCTTGAGGACGCTAAGCATGCAGCCACAGAGGCTCGTGGGACTGAAGCAGATGTGGCCATGGATTCTATTACACAGATCTACGACCTGGATATCAACAAGCAAGTCAACGATGGCAACACGCCACTGTTCCTGGCAGTTATGTCAAGGTGTGTGGAAGCTGTAGAGGTCCTCCTGGAAGCGAAAGCTGATCCATTGGCTGTGCGAGAAGACGACAACTTTTCCGTCCTGATGGAAGCAACTTACCTTGGTGACGAACGGGTTTTCAATGCTGTCCTCCACGGTGCGAAAAAGTCCGCCGGTGACGACATCGACAAGCTCGTAAATCATCTTTGCGTGGCGGTCGTACCGGACGATTCAACGGTCAAAGAAACGGTATTACTTGCCGCAGCATGCCGTGGACATGATGGAATGACGCAAAGCTTGCTCGGACTTTTCGCGGAGGAGGGAGACGGTGCAAATGCCAAACAAAGAGATTTCGCACGGCAGGTAACGTACAGATCATGATATTGGATCATGTTTGGTCGACTCACACCTTGATTTAATAATGTGGCGTCCAATTGATGCTTTAGTTGGTCAACTTTGTTTGTGACGAAGTCTTCGATGATGACTCAGATGATGATGAAGGGAGTGAGGCAGTTGGCCAAATCCAGCTTCACAATAAATCTCAGGTAAACTTTCCAGCACCTGTGGTCTGGGTTGGCGTGACACAGATCGCAGACAAGCTGCTGAAAATTCATGAGCAAGACGAAGACGGATGGGTGGGCCTTCCGTCGCTCTTGGATCCAACAGCAAAACTTGGGGTTCCAGATGCTTCGGCGTCGCAACTGCTTCAATGCGCAAGCAAGGTCCGTCATCGTGTTGTATGTCCACATTATGCATTACTGGTTCTGATGTAAAGCGTACAACACAGATTCTCAGTGTAAATGGAGTTGACTTGGAAGCACGAGGTGGACCATCAAACTGCACGGCCCTTGAATCCGCAGTCATTGATGGCGTTGAACCGGTAGTATTAGAGCTTCTTCACGCGAAGTGCAACCCAAACAGCTTCGCAAGCCAAAGCACCAAGCCTGTGTTTGTGCACACTGGCAGCCCGTTGATGTGTGCTGTTCTAATGAATGATCTTCCAATTGTCCAAATTTTGTTGTCTCAACCAGACATTTGTTTGGAAGTGCGACTTGCCCCAGCATGGGTGTCCAGTGCGAGTGGTTGCATTGACCCTCACTTTCCTGATGAGGACGCTGAACTCATGGCCGGCTTTAATTTACTGCATGTCGCGGCATTCATGGGGCACTTCTCTATCCTTCGCGTCTTGTTGGACATGATGAATCAAGACGCGAAGACGGAGAGAACACCAGAAGTTGTGGAAGCGCATCAAGATGATGGATTCATTCGTCGCTTTTGGCCAAATAATGAAACACTCAAGCGTGATGGAGATGACATTGTGCCAGAAATGAACGGTTCTGAAACACGCAGCGGGATGATTTTTGCTGAAATACTGCAGACTCGCTGGACACTCTCAGAAGCGAAGGCGTTGGAGCTCGGAAAGAAAGAATTTTACTCCTCGTTGCAGGAACAGTGTGATTCGCTGTTGTCACAAAGACTGTGGCAGATGCATGATGAACTCGGCGAAGATGGTTTCATCTCGGAAGCTGAACTTCGTGATGCAATGGAACAGCTCGGGGCCAGCGCAGCGCTTGGTTTTGTTGAATGTGACGAAGCATTTGCATTGGAATTGGACGCTCAGGAAGCCATGGGCCGTATTCCTCCAGCGCTTGCGGACGAAGCAGCAGTCCTAGACTTTGATGTGGCATTAGCAGTTGCGCGAAGAATGCAAAACATGGCATTGCGATTGACAAAGCGCGGATTGCTCGACTTTTGGGACGATGGTGAGTCAACCGCAATAATGACTCAAGAAGATTCTGCGTTGTTCAGAGCAGCTCAAGCTGGCAACCTTGGTATTGTGGAACAATGGCTGGATCACCTTCAGGACTCTGATGACGCGAAAAATCTATTCTTCCGCTTGGTTGATCGTTCGGGATTTACGATTCCAATGGTTGCGATTTACTTCGAACACAACGACATTGCTTCCAGAGTGATATCCTTTGCGCAGTCTCTATCAAAAGACGACCGCAAACAACTTGCTGCACACTTGAATCAAACCAGCAACGATGGAAGCACCGCCCTGGTGCTGGCCTCGTCAACAGGTTGTGTTGAAATGGTGAAGTTGCTCCTGGAGGTGGGTAGACCAAGTAACGGGGAAGAAACTTCCCTTTTAAGTTTGAATACGCCAACGCAGACAGGAACAACAGCACTCTACACTGCTACCGTAGAGCACCAAGCGGAAATCATGCAGCTTCTATTGCAAGCTAAATCTTCTCCGAATGCCCCGACGTCGGAAGATGGACGATTGGGCCTTGCTCCATTGCACGCCGCCGTTGCTGATTGTAGAATTGATTTAGTCAACATTTTGCTGAGTTGTGAAACCATTGATCTAGAACAAGTAAATGCCGAACAGCTGACGCCTCTGATGACAGCCGTATTGTTGGGCAATATTGAAATTGTACAAGCACTGCTCAACGCTGGTTCAAAACAACGTCAAGCGACCGTGTCTCAAGACAATGACTCTTCTGCTTCTGGCGGCAAATCAGGAGCGGTCCCTCCGTGGATTTCAGAAACGATGGTCGCGATTGTGCTAGGCGAGCAAGATATCCTTGCTGAGTTGCTGCCATCATGTGACCAGTCGTTTCGAACCAAGGATGGCGATACAGCTGATATGCTGGTCATGAAACTCCACGGTCTATCTACGGACGCTTTTCTATCTTTGGAACTGGAAAGTGTCGTCCGCTACGCTGAATGCGAGACGGACGAAGAGTTAATGGAGATGGTGAATGAAGAATTTGGCGTCATGCGCTCAATGGGAGGTCTACGCGGCGGGTCCGACACCAAAACTATTGAAAATTATTTAGAATCCTATGCATTTGACATTGGCGATGGAACTGAGGTTACCGTGGACCAGTTTTACAGCGAAGATTTATACGCTGTGTTAGTGGTAGCGTTGACGTTGCGTCTTCGATATTGTATGGCCGCTCAGGAAGCCGCGGAGTTGCAGGCCGCTCAAATTCTGTTTTACAAGCAGATGATGCGCTTAATCGCTCTGTGGGAAATGCACTCGGCGATGGATCATTCTGGTGGCGATAAGCAAGATATATTAGAAGAATTATTCAAAGCGTGCGAAGCAAATCACCTGGAAAATGTTGTCCGTTACAGCAATCATGATCTTGTCAATGTTGCCGAGGACTGCAACAGCAACGGTTCGTTCGCATGCCAACACGCTTACCACAGATTCTTCGTCGATAACGCACTTTTGTGACTGCATGCTCGCTTCAGGCGAAACAGCTTTCTTGACGTCAGTGTATACTGTGTGTAACCTGTACTCATCGCTGTGTGAAACTTCGTCAACGGGAAGTCCCCGTGCCAATTTTGACGGGGACCTGGAGGCGGAAGTGACCCGAGTACCCCTCATGCTATTGGAACTAAAAAGCGATCCAAATGCCAAATCTCACGAAGGTGTGAACGCTCTCATGCTAGCTTCAGAGTATGGAGTGGAGCCTCTAGTGACGCAACTCTTGATTCTGGGCGGCCAACTCGACAGTGAAGACGGAGCTCCTGCAGGAGAGAGTGGAACGTTTCGTGTAGATCTTGACGTGGTGGACCCCGCTACCGGTCATTCAGCGTTGGGATTAGCCATACTACATGGACATGTTGAGATCATGCTGGGTTTGATGCGAGCCGGTGCAGCGTGCGTGGCAGGCACGCGATGTAATGCGATGGAGCTTGCGCTTCAGGCCGCGACATCCATGCATGACTCTGGGGACGAATCTGCGGTTGAGGAAGCCACCGTCGTCATAGAGTACTTGATAGGACACCCAAGTATCTACACTGAGGCAGCATCTGAGTGCCTACCATGGGTACTTTGGTATACACTCTTGAAGTCCGACTTTTTGATGCTGGAGAATGTACTGGGTATGCATGAGAGCATAGACTTGCATGAGGACATGCAGTGGTTGCGACATCTGCGCTCAACCAGTGGTAATGAAGAAGTTTGGAAATTTGTGGGCGTTGACGTTAACGCACCTCCTCCAAAGACGATGCTTGCAGCAACAACTGGATTTGATCAGTCGCTGAAAGTCCTGCAAGACAGATGCACGTCGCAACAGTGGTCGCCTCTCTACTACTCCGTCGCTACGTACGTATTTTGCTTTCCAAACACCGCAACGTACTGTCAACCTCGTTAGCGAACCCCGCCCACGCTGTCTGTAGTTGCGATTTCGAAGTTACGATGATACTGCTTAAGCATGGAGCCCGAGTGATGCAGAGCAGGAACATCGCCAATCAAATGCATGAATTACATTTGTCCGCACAGGCAAGACCGAAGTCGAGTTGATTGTCTGGATCTCTTGTGACTCATATCGACTTTTTGTATGTGCTAAAGGTGGGCTTTTTTCACACTTTTAAGTTGATCTGGGACTCATGTAGCGACGAGGAACGCTCTTCACGATCGGTCGCAGGACAAACGCCCGCCGACATCATTGAAAGCACTTTCCAAGTTAGATTCGACAACTTCTTAGAGTTCTTGGACTTCTCTTCGCCCGGCGTTTTTGAATGTCTCTCCCGCGAAGATACGTCAATGGCAGGAAGCTCCTTTCAGGTACAAATTTCCTCGTGTTTTTGTTACTCGGATCGTCAACCTGAAGCCAACATGTGCGTGATGTTGTTGCTGACATCTCGTCACAGAGTGAGGACCTGGTCACAAAGTTGTCGGAATTGTGCTCCGCGTGCTTCAATGAATGTGAATCGGATGGCGATGGAACTATCGATCAATACGAAATGACTGAGTGCGTTGTGCTGTTGTTGTGTTCCCATCGGTTGCTCCAGCACCTTTTGTCGCATATTTCATGTGTTGGATTGTGTGCTACACCTCTCCAAAGGTACTTTAGAGGAATGGGAGTGCACACCGTCGTTGGACCTGTTTTTCAGTCGATTGTTCGATTTTTTTTCCAAGGGTATGGTGGCGGTGTTTAAGTTTGTTCTAGCTTGTTGTTTTACTTACTTGGACACCTCTCTACTGTAGAATGGACACGGACGGTAACAAAAGGGTTTCGGAAGCGGAATTTTCGGCATGGTTTCCCAAGTTGCTCCAGTTTCGAGAGGTGTGCCAAGTGAATTGAGAACGCAGACAATGCAGTTGCACGACAGAATCTGAACCGATGTGTGTGGTGTGAATTAGATGTGGATTCGTTGCAAGTATCTGAGGATGGAACATCCTTTGATGTTGCATGATACGAAAGTAGAACGCACACCCGATGGACGGTTGGTACCTCAACCTGTACCCACAATCGCGAAAATAAAAGCGTATGCCAAGCAGATCGAGGTATGCGCGAAGTCCTTTCTCCTTGCTTCGATTTATGCTTGCAACGGTTCTTGCACGTGAGCTTTTTGTGTTACAACGATACATGCAGGCTATGCATCAAATGGCACTGGCAGAGTATTCTTCAAACTTCACTGACCCAGCGCAGATGGACTCTGCTGACCTCGCTGCTCTAACAGAAGAACTATTTGTTGCAGCTGAGGAAGATGATGTTGCGCTTGCAGCAAAAGTAGCAGCTCTTTGCGGGACAGTAGATCTTGTGTCGGGTAACCCCGATGATGGTGGCTATTCTCCACTGATGGTGGCGTGTCAGCGTGGGAGTCGAATGTCTGCCCAAGCATTGGTTCAATTGAAGGCGAATGTTAACTTTTGTTCTGCTGATGGCGTACGCCCCATTCATCTGGTGGGTCTCGTCTGCACCCAACCCTTGTGGTGATGTGTTCCCTTTTTTTCAACATGTGATTATCGTGCAGGCAATTCAGAGTGGTGACAAGGTGCTTGTTGAAATTTTGAATGACCAGCGATTATTCGGTGAGTTGTTATTCTGTATGATACAAGCAGAACACGCCCACCATCAAAATGTTGTTGGTTGGTTTGCCCTTCTACTAGGACGCGGCGAAGGTAGTGCAGTCGAAACAGCAAATCTGAACGCGCGGTTGCCTGAAGGGCAGACTGCGCTCATGCTGGCGGCACAAATTGTGAGCGATGACCAAAGCTCATCGGAGTTGGGGGGTTCTAGTTGTGTTGAATATTTGCTGTACGTTTTCACTCATGAAAATTTGAAACTTTGCCAGTCATCACGCTGAGCCCTCATTTTCTGTGACTTTACAGATCGATTGAAGAGTATGCGACGGCGGATGAAATTAATGCATTCGACGACAATGGTTTTAGCGCTCTGCACTTTGCTGTCTCGGGTGGAAATACAGAATCGGTAGCGTTGATTTGCGCCCATCAATTTTGCAATGTGGATGTCAAGTCGAGCAATGGTGAGTGCATGTGTCCTAGTGTTGCCCGGACCAAGCAATGTAAAGAGAAGAGATTTTGATTTTCGACTGCTAATCCTGCCGTGCAGAAATTTCAGCCAGTTACCTTGCCGTTGAACGTGGGTTCAACGAAGCGCTGCAGGTTTGTGGATCGTACCAAAATTGCCAACCGCCGCTGCGTATTTTGTTTCTCATATTTGGCTTCTTTTGGTGTAAAAACCTCACAGCATCTTCTCAAAGCCAAAGCTGACGCGAATGCTGTCTCCGGAGACAACGTGTCACTGCTGTACAAGGTGGTTGAGCGGGGTGATGTTCAGTGTCTGAAATTGTTACTGGACGCCAAAGCATCGCCGAACCGTAGCGATCAGTCGCGTAGAGAGTGTTCTGTAGCGATGGTGGTGGCAGACTTTGAGATCCTTCAAATGATATTGGGACACTTGAAAGAACATGATCCCTCCACTTTTTCCGCTGAATTCGAAGGGTTGGGTCCCGGATTAATGCAACGGCATGGAGTGAGCGCTCAAGATGTGATGGAAGCTGACTTCTCAGCAGAAGCCAAGCAGGTGCGCTCACATTTTGACAAGAATCCTGTTGACAAGAATCCTGTCGACAACTCACAGAAACACCATTGCCGTAGGCCGCAACAAGTCACGCAACACCAGCCCAGGAAGAATTCGAAACATTTGCTGGGTCTGGTGCAACAGAAATATCCGCGGAACAACAACGTGAGTGGCTCGACTCAATGGCAGATTGGAAAAACCGCTTCACTGAAGCGGAGTGGGAAAACGTTGTTGCATTGTGCATCAACCGAACTCAAACAGTACGTCCGGTGTGCACCATGACAACAAGAACGATAAACTGTGTGCTGACAATTAACGTGCTTACTGTCAGGTGGGTGGCTTTGCGAACCTGGAATCTTGGTCAAGGGAGTACTTCAGGATCCAACGTATTCTGCACGAGTGGGACATTAGTGGCTCTGCTTCGCCTCCGGAGTCCAAAACAAACAGAGCTGGCAAGTGAATGCGACGGGTCCACTGAACACACAAGTGCTGAAAACGAGCAACATTCATATTTTTATAATTATAATTATAAAATACCATTGTTAGTTGGACTCAAAATCGTCGTCACTGGAATGCTCTGCGTCGTCGGTTATTTTGACAGTGTCCGCTGCAGAATTCCGGGGAGTGTCCGTGCTTTGTTTTGTCGTCCTCTCGTGTCTGGTACTGGGCAACGAAGGCGGCTGCGCGCGGACAGCGGGAGCTTTCGCACCATCTTTCGTTTGTGCTGCGCGTCCAATTTTGGCAGGTTTTGGCAAATCTTGCGTCACGCTGCGTGCTGGTCCTGGTCCTACGAAACATGTGTATCCCCACGGAAGTTGGCGAACATGTTCGGCTACCGCCTCGCGTTCTGAGGAACGAAGAATACTTATGCCAGAAAACCTAACGCAATGGCATTTGAACACCACATAGATGAAAACTCGGTCGCAGCACGCGCTGGAAGACAGAAATCAGTTTTTTTTGAGCAGCTTACGAGTTTCGTCGACACAACGTGCAAGTGGTGAGCTTGCCGTGCACCGCGTGCCGCTGCCCACGTGGGCTTTTGGTTTTCTTGCGTGCTCCGGCAGTGATTGAGCCGCCTTCAACAGGAATTGCTGGAAAATCCTGTTTGGGATATTGGGCAGTTAACGTAGTTGAGGCATCTGCCTTGAGTAGGTCGTTGTCAAGAATGGCTCGAATACTGCTTTGACAAACTGCTTCTGCATCCAGGCGTAGCTCCTGTGGATTTGAGAGCCACCATTTCCGATCTTCCACTATAAATGTGACGGCTACTACCAACCGGCTCGGTTCACTTGCAGTTGCTGTGTCGATTTGATCGAATGGAAGCACATCAATGTCGATAAATTGTACATGTTTGATAAGTTGTGACATGGTGCTCACATATCTGCTCGTTCGTGAATTGAAATGTTTTGGTGATCCAGGAGCGTGGGAGCGCCGTTCATGTTGAGCGAAAACTGACACGTGCACAACCCGAACTCTCCCGCGTCATGCTACTTTTCAAAATCAACTTTGACCAACTCTAAATTTCTCGCCATCGATGTTCCTGGAGCTACCATAGTAGTTGTACCATGTATAAAACTCCTTCTGCGGTCGACACGCTTCTGTTGCAGTGTCGTCGCCCTGTGGAAGACATCTAAGTGCCTCCAGCAACCAAGTCGGCACAATTCCTTTTTCCGACCTCTCCATCCCCGGTCTCCAATTCCTTTCCACAACGACACGCAGAGCAATTAAGTCACACGTCACGCCGACAACAACCTCGGCACACATCTTCACCACAACGCATACATCACGGTCTCGAACCATCGACGACGCAAGCCTTCAACGACGACAACAGCGACCACGCGTGCGGAGAATGGAGTAGTACCAGACTACATACATACAACAAACGATCAGGCGATCAAACAAACAAACGATCGAACAACAAACGAATCGAACGACGAACGAACAACGAACAACGAACAACGAACAACTAACAACGACAACAGCAAAATTACACAGTAGCCTGTATTTCCGAAAACTCAATTTTCGACTCGTTGAACACTTTGTTGAGATAACTCAAGACGCAAACCGGTCACACTGTCACACTGTCGGCTGCATATTTACATCTTGTATCATTTGTAGATATATACATCGGCATACATATTACCAAGTAAATATATATCTATAAATAGGATTTTGATGCTAGTTGACTTGACGTTGTAGTGCTGATTGTAGATATGTATTTAACACTGAATAAGAGGGCTGTGTGACATATCTATACATAGTAATATGTGATTATTCACTGTCGGTTTGGCGGCGGCGGCGGGCGGACCCCGACCACGCGGTCGCCGCTGTCGTCGTCGTCGTCGTTGTCGTCGTTGTTGCTTTGGCAGTGCAGTGCGGCGTTGCGGCAGTTATCCGAGGTTTGGCCAACCCCTCACCCCTCACCCCACCGCCACCGCACAGCCACACAGCCACACACCACACACCACCACGCAAACACGGAGACACGCAAGCACGCACGCGTGGCGCCACGCGCAAAGTTGGTCCACTCACCAGTCAACAGATGCAGTGCAGCATGGCCACGGGGACAGTGTGACTGAGCTACTGGAGACAGGGTTCCTTCATGTTATGACCGAGATCAGCAATGACTCGTGGGACTTGGTCGGGCGGAGGGAGGGACCTGGCGGTGTGACGCTCGTATTATTACCCACTGTGCTGAGAAGAAATGGCTGTGCCTTGGCCGCTACCTGTGCACTTGAGTGCACGCTTGCGATTGCCGGAGTGAAAGTGGGAGGGAGATGGGTCCCACGCATTGTGACCTCGTCATTGTTGCTTTTGGTGGCCAAGAAAATACAACCTGATACTTGTTTGCGACACTTTTGTCGCGCGCGATGAGCGACACCCGACCGCGCCGTAAGGCGCAAGGCGGCAATTTTCAAGTTAGCGCAGGGGCAAGATTGTTCTTCTGCGCCGGAGCAGCGTCTGTGTTCACCAAAACGTGTGTAGCTCCATTGGATAGGAGCCGTATTATCGCGCAGACGGGCGTGGGTGGGTTGGATGCCTCTGGCGGGCTACTACGAATTTTTCGTAATGTGATACACAACGAGGGTCTGCGAGGGCTGTGGAAGGGCAACGTTGCAAACTGCGCGCGTGTTTTCCCTTCCAGAGGTATTTTGTTCGCGTGCAACGACGTGTACAAGGATGTTGTGAGAACCGCCCTGGGGACTCAAGCACTGCCAGCATGGGCTTCTTTCGCGTCAGGAGCGATGGCCGGCACAACGTCCAATGCTCTTTTGTATCCGCTAGATTTTGCGAGAACGCAGATGGCTGCGTCGATAGGAAAGGCTGGAAAATTCAATTCTGTTTCTGGCACTCTCATGACAGTGATTCGGGAACGAGGTTTTAGGGCGTTGTACCACGGAATGTCGGTCACATTGTTAGGCACAATTGTGTACGAAGGGTGCAAGTTTGGATTGTATGATGTTGTTCGTTCTTATCGAGACGTTGTAGTTCCACCAGAACCATCTGTCGCAGTAAGTGGCAGATGGTCATTTTTTTTTGCAAGTGTCTGGTATTCAAGTCATGGTTATGGTTGCCTCGCATTTTGTTGCTCGATACTGTACTTAGGTTGAAGTGGCGTGGAAGCTTGCATGTGGCGCCATCGCGGGCACAGCCGCTGGTGGGTACCTTGCAAAGCAAGCCTATTGTTGTTGTCGGTGCATTTCGCTAAACGCCATTCGCACTGCCGCGTGCAGGAGTAATTACATACCCGAACGATACAGTGCGCAAGCTCATTGTCGTACAACGAGTACAAGGGGCTCAGTTGTCCCAGGCAAACGAGCCCAAGTTGGTGGCTCCGACATCCGCGACGGCATCGATTGCAGCTGCTCGTGTGGAGCCGCCACCGCGCCCACCTCCGTTAGCGACTACTGATTACAAGGGAGCACTTGATTGCTACAAACAGGTGTTCCAAAAGCACGGCATTAGACGGTTCTACCAGGTACAACTTTCGCATGGACTGGGTGCTACTCTAGTGTCTCAACTTCACTCGCTAACACCGTTTCACAGGGAATGAGCGCTTATTTGATGAGGAGTGTCCCGAACGCTGCCATACAGTTTACCACATTCGAGTATCTGAAGAAACTATTTGCTAGTGAGTATTACTCAGACTGACACCTATTTGGACGATAGTTTTGAATGAAGGTGTCCTTTTGGCGTAATAATTCTATAAAAATGGTTAGTTTGTGTGTCCTGAGAACATTGACGACGTGTGGCGATCACGAATGTCGAACAAAGTTGGAACGTGGACGAAATTCAGGTCGACGAGTAACAGGTTGTGTGGGCTCGTCACGTGAAGACCCTGTTTTGCTAGATACCTAGAGCACCACGCCCCATCGGCTGTAACAGAGGTGTGCGCGAGGCTTCAAGGGCTCGCGAAGGTAGTGCCGACTCGGTCTGTACTCGTCGACGGCTTCTATTGCCATGACCTGGAGTTGACTGCGGTCTGGCTGGGGAGGCGTCGGCGCCAAACAATTGACCTGGGCCTCTCCTGGCCGTAGGACTCATTGATTTTCTCGCACTGCCACGAGGAGATGAACTGCCTCCCGGAGTAGCTCTGACAGGGGTGCGACCGGGCCCTGGTGTTACTGTTCCTTCCACCGCTGCCCGTCGTGTACGCGGTGGAGACACACGCGTATGTGTGCTGATGCGGCGAGACTGCCGTGGTGGCGGACGGAGTTCCCCGATTTGTGTATCTGGGTCAACACGACCAGCGGCCTCCTCCAACATTGCCCTTAGCTGCGTCAGCGTGCCACGCTTGGATGGATCTTGAGACCAAGCTTGTTTCACAAGTGGAACGAAGGCGGGATCCACCATCGGTTTCGTGGAAGGACGGATTACCCCCGACCGCACATTCTCTCGAATGTAGGCGGCGGAGGCGCCCAGGTAAGGGATCTTTCTGGTCAGCATTTCGTACCTTCAAGTCATTACAAAGCACAACGCAGTTATTGGCCGGCACTTGTTAGGCACTCAAAGCGTCCAGTCGTGAACGTACAACGTAATGCCGAGGCTGTACACATCGGACGATTCTGTCGCCGGCTCACCGCGGAGAACCTCTGGCGCCGCCCAATGAGCGGTCCCGTACATTGTTCCTTCTCGTGCACTTAATTCTTTTTCCTGATCAGTCAGCCGGGCTAAACCGAAATCGCAAATTTTGGCACACGAGTACGGGCGGTCTACGAGCACGTTGAGGCTCT
>ENA-OWNT01002686-OWNT01002686.1-seawater-metagenome-genome-assembly--contig:-NODE-2686-length-18029-cov-7.523507_pt1 | contig 18029 bp, 20 predicted proteins | sample MGYA00238136_ERZ651165 | MGnify/ENA primary metagenome ERZ651165 (study PRJEB26861, sample SAMN08777766) | seawater metagenome | isolation source: coastal seawater | place: USA: Florida | collected...
TCCGGCGCCATGTAGCGCGGCGTGCCGGCGGAAGAGCCGGCGATCTCCGGCGCGTCGAGCAGCGACAGGCCGAAATCCATGATCAGCGGCCGCTCGATCGAACCGCCGTCGAGGAAGATGTTGGCGGGCTTCAAATCCCGGTGGACGATGCGCTTGTGGGCGATGGCGAGCGCGTCGGCGAGCTTCTCGATCAGCTCCAGCCGGACGGCGAAGGTGGCGTGCAGGTTGTCGGCGTGGGCGGCCATCCAGCCCTTCAGGTCGCCGCCCTCCAGCACGTCCATGACGACGCCGAAGCCGCGCGGCCCGTCATAGACGTCGTGGACGGGGCAGATGAAGGGATGGCGGAGCGCGCGGGAGACAAGGACTTCGTTCAGCATCGCCCGGCGGCCGCGCGGCGTGTCCCGCCTGAGCAGCTTGATCGCGAGGTCGATGCCGAGCACCCGGTCGTAGACGCGGAAGACGTCCGCCGAGCCGCCGGCGCCGAGAAAGCGCCAGTCGACGAAGCGCTGGTCTGCGCTGTCCGAAGTCGCGGAAACGCCGGCGGCGGCCTCCCGGGCCGCCGCCGCGTATTCAGATCCGATGTCGTCTGGCGGCGCCATTCCGTCCGGCCCTGCTTGCGGCGAACCGGACGGAACAGAGCACAGCCATGCTTAACAACTGGTGCAGGTGGCCTGGGCGGCGCCGGTGGCGTCGCAATAGCCGCCCGCGGTCGCGTTGGTGAGATCGGTCTCGCCGTTGACGAACGGGGAGCGGAAGACCGGGCCGTCCCAGCCGGCCGCCTTCGACGCCGTCGAGGAGTAGAGGATCTTGCCGCCGTCGACGCCCGCGGTGGAGCGGCCGGTCGCGGTGATGCAGACCACGGGGTCGCCGGACTGCGGGCCGGCGGTCGCGACGATCGAGCTGATCGCGTAGTCGAAATGGGCGTCGGTCGGCAGGATCAGGAACGGGATCAGCGCGGTGATCTCGTTGGAGCCGGAGCCGTCCGGCGTCAGGTCGGTGCCGTTGATGTCGGTCACCACCTCGGCGGCGGTCTTCAGCTGGGTGTCGCCATAGCCGGCGATGCCGGCCAGGATGCGGCCCGCGGTCTGGCTGACTTCGGCGGTCTCGCTGGCGCGGACATAGGCGAACACGCGCGGGATGCCGATCGCCGCCAGGATGCCGATGATCGAAACGACGACCATGAGTTCGACGAGCGTGAAGCCGCGCTGACGCTTTGCGGCGGGGGGGAAAGACATCGTGCTGCTCCTTCGAGACCTTCGAAGGGCCCGGTCACAGCCGACGGCCCTTACAATGCGAACTGTCCGAAAGGATAGGCAAATGCGCTAAAGGCCATGTAAAATCGAATATTCGGCATTTGACCTAATTTGGTCCGCGCTTTCGCGCCCGCCATTTCCGCCATGCGGCTTACGCCCTCTCTGTCGGGCGTTGCCCCGGCCCGCAAATCCGGCCACACTTTCGCGGGTCAGCCCTGCGTCGCCCCGGTCTTGCCTCGGATGTCGCGCCGGCCGCGTGCCCGCCGCCCGCGCGCCTTCGACGCCTCCTGCCTTGCGAGTTCGTTCGATCATGGTCTCCATTCGCGAAGAAACCATTATTCCCTCGCCGCCGGACGAAGTCTGGCCGCTGCTCCGCGATCCTGCGGTCGTCGCCTCGTGCATTCCTGGGGCGGAGCTCAGTCCCGATGCGGGCGACGGCAAGTGGCGCGGCTCGATCCGGGTGAAGTTTGGCCCGACCGTCGCCGCCTTCAAGGGCCGGACCATCCACGCCTTCCACACCGAAGGGGCAGGGGGCGGCCACGCGCCCGACATCATCAAGATCTGCGGCGAGGAGTTCGTCCTGCCGTCCTCGACCAATCCGACCCGGCCGTTCACCAAGAACACGCTGGAGGAACACCTCGACATGCTGATGGTCTGCCACCACCTCGACAAGTCGATCCCCGAAGACGTGGCCTTTGCCGAAAGCCGCATCCGGCGCGAGACCATTGCGGCGGAGGACATCCTGCACGACATGGGCGCGTTCTCGATCATCGCCAGCGACAGCCAGGCGATGGGCCGGGTGGGCGAGGTGCTGATCCGCACCTGGCAGACCGCCGACAAGATGAAGAAACAGCGCGGCCGCCTGGCCGAGGAGACCGGCGACAACGACAACATGCGCGTGCGCCGCTATATCGCCAAATACACCATCAACCCGGCCATCGCCCATGGTATCGCCCATGAGATCGGCTCGATCGAAGAGGGCAAGCGCGCCGATCTGGTGCTCTGGTCGCCGGCCTTCTTCGGGGTGAAACCCGACATGGTTCTGATGGCCGGCACCATCGTGATGGCGCAGATGGGCGATCCCAACGCCTCGATCCCGACGCCACAACCGGTCTATTCCCGACCGATGTTCGGCGCCTACGGGCGCAGCGTGGAGCACTCGGCGATCACCTTCGTCTCCGACGCCGCGCAGGCCGCCGGCATTGGCGCGACGCTGGGCCTGGCCAAGGATACCGTGGCGGTGCAGGGCACCCGCGGCATCGGCAAGAAGGACATGAAGCTCAACGACGCCACCCCGCATATCGAGGTGGATCCGGAAACCTACGACGTGCGCGCCGACGGCGAGCTGCTGACCTGTCAGCCGGCGGAAGTGCTGCCGATGGCACAGCGGTATTTCATGTTCTGACCTGCCGGGCAGGCCAGAGGCCGCATTCGTGATACCATGGGATTGCGCCCGTCAAAGACCAAGGACCAAAGTGATGACCGATCTTCCCCTTGCCCAGAGCCTGCACCGCAAAGGCGACTGGACCGGCGCGGCAGACACCGTGCGGCTCGACTACGACGCCCGCTTCCTGCGCCGCAAGCGGCTGGAAACCGAGGAGGGCCGCCCCTTCGTGGTGGATCTGGCCCAGACCACCTCGCTGGACGAGGGCGATGCGCTGGTGCTGAGCGACGGCACGCTGGTCGAGGTGCGCGCGGCCAGCGAGGAGATCCTGTTGATCACCGGGCCCAGCCTGCCGCGTCTGGCCTGGCATATCGGCAACCGCCACACGCCCTGCCAGATCAAGCCCAACTGTCTGGTGATCCAGCGCGATCCGGTGATCCGCCATATGCTGGAGCATCTGGGCGCCGAGGTGACCGAGGCGCTTGGCGCCTTCACGCCGGAGGGCGGCGCCTATGGCCATGGCCGCACCCACAGCCATGAGCACGGCCACACCGCCCATGCTCACTGACGCCCGTCTCCTGACTCTGGCGCAATGGCTGTCGCCGGCCTATCCGGTGGGCGGTTTCGCCTATTCCCACGGGCTGGAAAGCGCGGTGCGGGCAGGCTGGATCGCCGATGCCGACGGGCTGCGTGGCTGGCTGGCGGATGTGCTGGAACACGGCTCCGGCCGCACCGATGCAATCTGGCTGCATCTGGCCCACGGCTGCCACGACGACGCGGCGCTGCTGGCGCTCGACGCGCAGGCGCGCGCCTTTGGCCCGGCACGGGAACGGCTGCGCGAGGGTACGCGGCAGGGCGCGGCCTTTGCCCGCACCACCGCCGCCGTCTGGCAGTTGGAACTCCCCGAAGTGCTGCTGCCGCTGACCTTGGGCCGCGCCGCGCAGCTGACGGGCATGCCCCCCGTTCCGGTCGCCGCGCTCTACCTGCACAGTTTCGCCGGCAACCTGGTGGCCGCCGCACAACGGCTGATGCCGCTGGGCCAGACCGCCGCGCAGGGGGTGCTGGCCGATCTGACCCCGCTCTGCACCACGGTGGCCGAGGCCGCCGCCGGGGCGGGACTGGAAGATATCGCCTCTGCCGCCTTCCTCTCCGACGTGGCGGCGATGAAACACGAAACCCTGGAACCAAGGATATTCCAGTCATGACCCAGATGAACGGCCCGCTTCGCATCGGCATCGGCGGCCCGGTCGGCGCCGGCAAGACCACGCTGACCGCCCGGCTGGCCGAGGTGCTGAAGGATCGCTTCTCGATCGGGGTGATCACCAACGACATCTACACGCAGGAGGATGCCGAGGCGCTGATGCGGATGCAGATCCTGCCCGGCGACCGCATCATCGGGGTGGAAACCGGCGGCTGCCCGCACACCGCGATCCGCGAGGATGCCAGCATCAACCTCGCCGCGGTGGCCGAGATGCAGGCGCGCCATCCGGAGGTGGAGATCGTGCTGATCGAATCCGGCGGCGACAACCTGTCGGCGACCTTCAGCCCGGAGCTGGCGGACCTCACCCTTTACGTGATCGACGTGGCGGCGGGCGAGGAGATCCCGCGCAAGGGCGGCCCGGCGATCACCCGCTCGGATCTGCTGGTGATCAACAAGACCGATCTCGCCCCCCATGTGGGCGCCTCGCTGGAGGTGATGGCGCGCGACGCCGCAAGGATGCGCGGCGACCGCCCGGTGGTTTTCGCCTCGCTGGCGCGCGGCCGCGGCGTGGAGGAGATCGTCAGCCGGATCCTCGATCTGGCCGGGCTGCCCGCGCTGGAGGTCCCGGCCGAGTAGACCGGCGGCGGGCGATCAGCCCGCCGGTTCCAGCCCACACCAATCGGCGATGAACAGCGCCGTCGTCTGCGTCACCCGCCGCACGCTCTCCAGCTCGACCCGTTCGTTGAACCCGTGGATCCCCTCGGCCTTCGGCCCGTAGACCAGCGCCGGGGTATCGGCATAAAGCCCGAAGAACCGCGCATCGGTGGTGGCGGTGATCGCCCCCTTGTCCAATTCGCTCTTGGTCACTTCGCGATGCGCGCTGTCGAGCGCACCGATGGCCTGCGTGGCCCGCGCGCTCTTGTCCTCGGACAGCGCGTAACCCTCGGCGTGGAAGCCGTGATAGACGATCTCCGGCGTGTTGTTACGCAGGAAGGCATGCTCGCGCGCCGCCTGGCGCAGCACATCCTCGATTTCGGCCTTGGCCGCCTCGATGTCCTGGCCGGGAAAGATGCCCATGCGCACGTCGAAGGTACACCAGGCCGGCACCGAGCTGGCCCAGTCGCCGCCCTGGAACTTGCCGACATTGAGGTTCAGCGCGTGGTCGTGGTGGGCGTAATCCGCGTGGCGGCAGGCCGGTGCGTTCCAGCGCGCCTCCATCTCGTGCAGGGCCGAGATCAGCGGGATCGCCGCCTCGATGGCGTTGGAGCCGGAGCCGGCATAGGCCACGTGGGTCGGCAGCCCCTTCAGGTGCACCTGGAACCAGATCACGCCGAGCTGCGCGGTGACCAGCTGTTCGGCAAAGGGTTCGGGGATCAGGGCCGCGTCGGCCTTGTAGCCGCGCTGCATACAGGCCAGCGCGCCGTTGCCGGTGCATTCCTCTTCCACCACCGACTGGAAGAACACATCCGCCGCCGGCTGCAGCCCGCAGGCGCGCAGCGCATCGAGTGCGAAGAGGTTGGAGGCCAGCCCCGCCTTCATGTCGCCGGCGCCGCGGCCGTACATCCAACCGTCATCGACGCGCGGCTCGTAAGGGGGCGTGTCCCACATGTCCAGCGGTCCCTCGGGCACCACGTCGATATGGCCGTTGAGGATCAGCGAGCGGCCCTTGCCGGTCGCCGAGCGGTGGCTGCCCACCACGTTCACCGCGTCGTCGTAATTTCCGATCACCGGCGAAAAGCCCGGCAGGTCGCAGATGTCGTTCACGTCGATCTGCCAGCGGTCCACCTCCATCCCGCGTTCCGCCAGCTCCTTGGCCATGAAATCCTGCGCGCTCTGCTCATTGCCGCGGGTCGAGGGGTGCGCGGTCAGCTCGGACAGGAATTCGGTCTCGGCGTCGAACAGATCGTCAACGGCGCTCAGGATGCGGGTGCGGGTTTCAGCGTCCATGTCTTCTCTTCTTCCTTCCTCAGAATCTGGGCAGCCCGCCTTCGGGCAGGCGCAGCGGCGCGCCGGTGGCGGCGATCACCTGTTCCACGTCCAGCCCCTCGGCGATCTCGCGCAGGGCGAACCCCTGCGGCGTCACGTCGATCATGGCCATATCGGTGAAGATCCGGTCGACGCACCCTCGCGCGGTCAGCGGCAGGGTGCAAGCCTCCAACAGCTTGGGCGCGCCCTTGCGGTCGGTATGGGTGGTCAGGACCACCACCTTGCGCGCCTTTTGGGCAAGCTCGATTGCGCCGCCTGCACCGGGGGAGAATTTGCCGGGGATCTTCCAGTTGGCCAGATCGCCCGCTTGCGACACCTCGAAGGCGCCCAGCATCGTCAGGTCCAGCCGGCCGGAGCGCACCAGCGCGAAGGACGTGGCACTGTCGAAATAGGCGCTGCCGGGGATCGGCGAGACATAGGCGCCGCCGGCGTCGATCAGGTTGCGGTCGGCCCGATCGGGGGGCAGAGAGGGGCCGATGCCGGTCATGCCGTTTTCGGTGTGCAGGCAGAAGGGGAAGCCGGAAGGCAGGTAATCGACCACCTTGGTCGGCAGGCCGATCCCCAGATTCACCACCATGCCCGGCGCGATCTCTTTCGCGGCACGGGCGACCATGCGGGCCTTAGCGTCGGACAACGCCATACTCCTCAGTTATCGTTTGCAGTTCGACCACCCGGTCGACGAAGGCGCCCGGGGTATGCACCTCATCCGGCGCGATCCCGCCCAGCGGCAGCACGCGCTCGGCCTCGGCCACCACCAGATCGGCCGCCATCGCCATTGCCGGGCTGAAATTGCGCGCGGTGGCGGTATAGGCGAGATTGCCGAACGCGTCCGCGCGGTCGGCATGGATCAGCGCCGCATCGGCACGCAGCGCGCGTTCCAGCAGGGCAGGGCGGCCATCGACCTCCACCACCTGTTTGCCCGCCGCCAGCTCGGTCTCCATGCCGATGTCGGTGAGGATGCCGCTCAGGCCCGCGCCACCCGCGCGGATGCGCTCGGCGAGGATGCCCTGGGCGCAGAATTCCACCTCGATCTCGCCCGCGTTGAACATCGCCACCGCGCGGGGGTTGAGGCCGATATGGGTGACGATCAGTTTCCGCACCAGCCCGGCGGCCAGCAGGTGATCCACCCCCATGCCCTGTTCGTTGGCGTCGTTCTTGACGATGGTCAGGTCACGCTTGCCCTGCCGCACCAGCTCGTGGATCAGCGTGAACGGCGTGCCCGGCACACCGAACCCGCCGACCATCACCGTGGCCCGGTCGGGGATCGCGGCGATGGCCTGTTCCATCGCCGCCGTCTTGTCGGGCAGGGTGGTCATGCGCTCACCGGCAGGTCCATCTCGGCCGCCATCGCCTCCAGGCTGGCGGTCAGGATCTCCATGATCTCGCCGATCTGCGCCTCGGTCACGATCAGCGGCGGCGCCACCAGGAAGTGATCGCCCTCAATCCCGCCCCGGGTCCGGCGCGAGTAGATAATCAGCCCGCGCTCATAGGCCAGATCGACCAGCCGGGTATAGGCGTTGAGCTCCTTCGGCAGCGGTTTCATCGTTTCGCGGTCAGAGACCAGCTCGAAGGCCAGCAGCAGGCCCAGGCCCCGCACATCGCCGATGAAGGGGAACCGGTCCATCAGCCCGGTCAGCCGCGCCTTCAGCAGATCGCCCATCGCGGCGGCATTGCCCACGAGGTCGTTGTCCGCGATCTCCTGAAGCACGGCGCAGCCCGCCGCACAGGCCAGCGGGTTACCGGCGTAGGTATAGCCATGCAGGAAACCACCGGCGTCCAGCACCGCCTCGACCATATCGCCGCGCGCCACCATCGCGCCCAGCGGCGCGTAGCCGGCGGCGAACCCCTTGGACAGCGAAATGATGTCCGGGGTGATGCCCCAATGCTCGGCGGCGATGAACTTGCCGGTGCGCCCTGCGCCGGTCATCACCTCGTCATAGATCAGCAGGATGCCGAACTCGTCGCAGATCTCGCGGATCCGCGCGTAGTAGCTGTCGGGCGCCACCAGCGCGCCGGTGGAGGCGCCGCCGACCGGCTCCATTATGAAGGCCAGCACGCTGTCGGGGCCTTCCTGAAGGATCTTATCGCGCAGCATCTCGGCGTATTTCAGCCCGCGCTGATCGTCGTCCAGGTTGTCGGTATCCAGATAGCAGGTCGGCGCCGCGATCTTCGGCATCTCACGCATCATCGGCGCGAAGGGCTTGGACAGCGGATCGTAGCCGGTCAGTGCCAGCGCCCCCAGCGTCGAGCCGTGGTAGGACGGGTAGCGCGAGATCACCTTCCAGCGGCTGTCCTGGCCCTGGGTCAGCGCATACTGGCGCGCCAGCTTGATGGCGCTTTCCACCGCCTCGGACCCGCCGGAGACGAAGAACACCCGGTCCAGCCCCTTGGGCATCAGCTTGGCGGTCATGCTGGCCAGCTTCTCCGACGGCTCGGTCTGGAAATGCAGCCGGTAGCCGAAGGTGGCCTTGTCCATCTGCGCCTTCATCGCGGCCAGCACACGGGGGTTGGAATGGCCGATGTTGGAGACCATCGCGCCGGAGGAGCCGTCGATGTACGTTTTGCCCTCGGTATCGTACAGATAGATGCCCTCGCCACGGTCGAGGAAGGGTCGCGGCTGGCGCGATTGGTAGAACAGGTGCGACATGGGTGTCACTCTTTGTTGGAAGCCAGATGTTTGCGGAGGAAGTTTTTGGTGCGTTCGTTTTCCGGGTTGCGGAAAATCACGCTGGGCGGGCCTTCCTCGACCACCACGCCCTGATCCATGAACAGAACCCTGTCGCAGACGCTCTCGGCGAAGGCCATCTCATGGGTGACGATGATCATGGTCATGTGCTCTTCGGCAAGTTTCTTCATCACCAGATTGACCTCTTCGACCAGCTCGGGGTCAAGCGCCGAGGTGGCCTCGTCGAACAGCATCACCTTGGGTTTCATCGCCAGCGCCCGCGCAATGGCCACCCGCTGTTTCTGCCCGCCGGACAACTGCGAAGGGTAATAGTCGATCCGTTCCAGCATGCCGACCTTGGAGAGTTGCTCTTCGGCCAGCTTGTCGGCCTCTTCGTCGGAGATGCCCTTGAGCATCTTGGGCGCCATCGTAATGTTTTCGCGCACGGTCAGATGCGGGAACAGGTTGAAGTGCTGGAACACCATGCCGATGTTCTGGCGCACCTGGTTGATGTGCTTTTCATACTGGCGATGCGGCAGGTCCTTGTTGACCTGGGTGTCCTCCAGCCAGACCTCGCCCCCGGTCAGCGGATCGAGGTCGTTGATCGCCCGCAGCAGCGTCGACTTGCCAGACCCTGAGGGACCGATGATCGCAACGATCTCGCCCCGGTTCACCTTCAGGCTGATATCCTTCAGCACCTCCAGCGGGCCATAACTTTTCTGCGCGTGGCGGATTTCCACAAAGGGCTTTTCTGCAGTCATCTCTTTATCCTCCCTTCGCGGTCAACGGGCGGCTTGCACCCGGCGCTCGATGCGCCGCAGGACAGCCTCCATGCCGAGGTTGATGATGTAATAGAACACGGCCGCCAGCACGTAGAATTCGAACGGGCGGTAGGTGCGGCCGATGGCCAGTTGCGCCGAGAGCGTCAGCTCGCTCACCCCGATCACCGAGACCAGGGCGGAGTCCTTCAGCAGCGCGATCATGTTGTTTCCGATCGGCGGGATCACGTCGCGCACCGCCTGCGGGACCACCACCTTGCGCAGCGCCTGACCGCGGCTGAGCCCGAGGGTCCGGGCGGCCTCCATCTGGCCCTTGTCGACGGCGACGATGGCGGTCTGGATCAATTCGGAATTATAGACCGCGAAATGCAGCCCCAGCCCGATAACGCCGGCCACGAAGGCGGGCAGGTCGATACCGATCTGCACCAGCCCGAAGTAGATCAGGAACAGCTGCAGCAACAGCGGCGTGCCCATGAACACCCATTCCAGCAGGCGGAACGGCTGGCGGATGATCCAGGGCGAAAACAGCGCGATGACCGCAAAGACGATGCCGCCCACAAAGCTGAGTAAAGCCGCCGCGACGGTGATCCCGATGGTCCAGGCACAGCCCAGCAGGATGATGTCCAAATACTTGGGAACAATTGAAAAATCGAGACCCATACCTGTTTCCTTTTGCGCTCAGGTGATCTGCACTCGGCGGTCCAGCCAGGCGACGCCGCGGCCGGTCACGTAGATGATGATCATGTAGAGAAGGCCGGCCAGCAGGAACATTTCGAACGGCTTGTACGTCGAGCCGATGTAACGCTGCGCGGTATAGGTGAGTTCGACCACCGAAATCGCAGCCACCAGCGCGGTGGCCTTGATCAGCATGTTCAGGTTCACCCCCAGCGGGCGCACCATCAGCCGCGCCGCCTGTGGCAGGATCACCTTGTAGGTGGCCTGCCAGCGGCTCAGCCCCAGCGTCCGGGCCGCTTCGCGCTGGCCCTTGTCGATGGCGATGATCGCCCCCCGGATGGTTTCGGTCATGTAGGCCCCGGCATTGATCCCCAGCCCGATCACCCCGGCCTGAAAGGCATCCAGCTGAATACCGACCTGCGGGCCGCCGAAATACAGGATGAACAGCTGGATCAGGGCCGGCGTGCCGCGAAACACGCTGACATAGGCTGCGCCCAGAAACCGCAGGGTTGCAAAGCGCGACAGCCGGGCTGCGGCGCCCAGCGTGCCGCAGATCAGCCCCAGGATGGCAGTCAGAACCGAAAGAAGAATGGTGACCCAGGCCGCTTGCAGAAAAAACGGATAGACCTTCAGCATCAGTTCCAGGTCCATTGGCGGCTCCTTCGGGGTCTGGTCTGGGGGCACGCGGCACCGGCCCGATGTGGTCGGCGGCGGATCAGGGGCATCTTGTCAGGGATCATCGCGACGGGCCATGTCCCGGACGGAAAAAGCCCCGTCGCCCGGCCGGGCGACGGGGCGCCCGGCTTAGCGGATATCGGCGCCGATCCATTTCTCGGCAATGGCCAGATAGGTGCCGTCGTCCATCATCGAATCCAGCGCCGCCTGCATGGCGGCGGCCAGTTCCGGGTTGCCCTCGCGGATGGCGATGCCGGCACCAAAGGGTTCGGTGGTCGGGTCGCCGAACATTTCAAACGCCTGCCCCTTTTCGGTCATCGCCAGGATCGCCGCGATCGAGTCGTTGACGATCGCGTCGACGCGGCCGTTTTCCAGCTCGAGCAGCAGTTCGGGCAGCCCCTTGTAGGTGTTGATGTCATAGCCTTTTTCGCGCGCCCAGTCTTCGTGGGTTTCGCCCAGCGTCAGCCCGACCTTCTTGCCCTCCAGATCCTCGAGGCTGGCGATGCCCGAGCCCGGCTTGGTAAAGATCGCGCGCTTGTCCGAGTAGTAGGGGCCGACGAAATCGACCACTTCGTCGCGCTCGGCGGTGATGGTCATCGAGCCGACGATGGCGTCGTATTTGTTGGCCAGCAGCCCGCCGATGATGCCGTCCCACGCCGTGGTGACGATTTCCGCCTCCATCCCCATGCGCTTGGCGATTTCGGAGCCGATGGCGGGGTCGAACCCGACGACCTGGTTTTCATCGTTGACGAAGTTGAACGGAGGATAGGCCCCGGACATGGCGATGCGGATGACGCCTTTTTCCTTCAGATCGTTCAGCTCTTCTGCGGTGGCGGCGGTCAGCCCCACGACCGCAAGCCCGGCGGCGGCAATTGCGGATTTCAGGATGGTGCGGCGAACAGTCATGATTTTCTCCATGTTGTGATTCGATCCGGGGCGGGCGCCCGCGCGTCGGGTGGGGGCGAACCCTCTCTGAGAAAAAGACTTGCACGGCGGCATGTATCGCGCAAATAAATATATGCTACCTTCAATATAGATGAGATCTATGAGTCTTCCGCAACAGCAACGCTTTCCCTGGAACCTCGACTGGAACCTGCTGCGCACCTTCATGGTGGTGGTCGAACAGCGCGGCATTTCGAAGGCGGCGGATTTTCTGGGGCTGAAGCAGCCGACGGTTTCGGCGGCGTTAAAACGGCTGGAGCTGTCTACCGGCAAACAGCTGATCATCCGCAAGCCCAACGAATTCACCATCACCCGCCCCGGTCAGGCGCTCTATACCGAATGCGCCAAGATCTTTGGGTCGATTTCCCAGCTGCCCTCGCTGCTGGACGTCGACAAGGCGGAACTGCGCGGGCACCTGTCGATTGCGATCACCAGTTCGGTGATCTCGGAACATTTCGACGATTTCCTGAACCGGTTTTCCCAGGCCCACCCGCATGTCACCTATTCGTTCTCGGTCAACGAAAGCGACGATGTCGCGACGATGATCTCGCAGAACCGGGCCAGCTTTGGCATCTGCCTGCTGTCGAAGGTGCCTCAGAACCTGAACACGATGGTGCTGTACCGGGAATACTTCGGGCTCTATTGCGGCACCCGGCACCCGCTGTTTCACGCCAAGTCGATCACGCCCGACGATCTGCGTGGCGAACCTTTTGTCGCGTTCCAGACCGAGGCCGAGGGCGGGCCGCTGGAGGCGATTTCGCACCTGCGCGCCCGCATGGGGCTGGCCAATACCTGGCGCGGCGTATCGTCCAGCCTGAATGAAATCCGCCGGATGATCATGGCCAACATCGGTATCGGCGCGCTGCCGATCCATGTCGCCAAACAGGACGTGGCCGCCGGCCACATCCGCCAGTTGCCGCCCTATGCCGACCTGCCGATGGTGAACATCTACCTGATCACCAACCCGGCACGCCGCAAATCCGATGCCGAGACCGCGTTCCTGACCGCCTGCGAGGCCGCGCTGAGCGCCATCGACATCGAAGACCGCACCTATGCGCTGGAGTGACCCGCATGGACGCGGCGCTATAGCCGTTTTTCAAAGAACACCTGCGCGTAGGGGTCATCGTTGAAGCGGTCGATCTCGGTCCAGCCGAGGCGATGATACATGGCGATGGCCTCGGGCAGGGCGCGGTTGGTGTCCAGACGCAGGGTGGTCAGGCCCAGCGCGCGGGCGCCGGTCTCGGCCTGGTCCATCAGGCGGCGGGCCAGCCCCTGCCCCCGCGCGGCGGGGGCAATCCAGACGCGTTTGATCTCGGCCAGCGCGCCGCCCTTGCCTTGCAGCCCGGCGCAGCCCAGCGACGCGCCGTCCGGATCACGCGCCAGCAGGAACAGCCCGCGCGGCGGCTCCATGTCGGCGGCGTCGGGGTCGCGCGACAGGCTAACGTCAAAGCCGGCGTCGAACCGGCGGGCAAGCTCGGCGTAATATTGCGTCAGGCAATAGCGGGCATCGGGGCCGCGCGGATCGGCGTGGGCGATATGGACGGGCGGTGGCGACATGGCCTGAATGTGCCGCACGGAAGCGGCGGGTGCAATCGCGATGCGTTGACAGGGGCGCGGCGGGGGGCGACAAACGCGCGATGTCCCGCGCGGGGCGTAGCACAGGGGACAGTTGCGTGCGCAGATTGCCATTTGCCCGGCCCGGACAGCGGATCGGCCTGCTCGGCGGGTCGTTCGACCCGCCGCACGCGGGCCATGCGCATATCACCCGCGAGGCGCTGAAACGGTTCGGGCTGGACCGGGTGTGGTGGCTGGTCAGCCCCGGCAACCCGCTCAAGGAACATGGCCCGGCGCCGCTGCGGGAGCGGATGCGCGTGGCCCGCGCGATGATGCGGCACCCGCGCGTCGACGTGACCGATATCGAGGCACGGCTGGGCACGCGGGTCACCGCCGAAACCATCGCGGCGCTGCAAAAACGCTACCCCGGCGTGCGCTTTGTCTGGCTGATGGGGGCCGACAACCTGGCGCAGTTCCACCTGTGGCAGAACTGGACGTCTATTGCAGAGGCGGTGCCGATGGGCGTGCTGGCACGCCCCGGGGACCGGATCTCGGCGCGGATGTCACCGGCGGCGCGACTCTATGCGCCACACCGGATCGGCGCGCAGGACAGCCACCGCCTGGGCCGCGCCCGCACTCCGGCCTGGTGTTTCGTCAACGTGCCGATGGTTGAGCTGAGTTCCTCGCAGATCCGCGCCACCGGCGGCTGGTCCGGTGGCCATTTGGGCGGCCAGTTCGGCACGCGCGCCTGATTGTGGCGGTGCCAGGGGAAAAATGCCGCCAAAAAACCCGATCCTGTCCGCTTGATTGCCAAAGAAACCTGCGATTTGATTCAACTATGAGCAACAGGGTTTCACGTCGGTTTGTGTTGGGGGGGCTGAGCGCCCTGGCGAGCGGTGGCGCGGCATGGGCCAATGCGCCCGCCGCCTCGTTGCGGCCATGGGCCCGGCCCGCAGATCTGGCCGCCACGGCCGCCGGTGGCGCCGAGGGGCTGATCGCCCGTTTCGGCCTGTCGGGCGAGGTGGTCTGTGCGGTGGCCGATGTCCAGACCGGGCTGCGGCTGGAATCGGTGGGCGGGCGCAGCGGATTGCCGCCCGCCAGCGTCGCCAAGGCGCTGACCGCGCTCTATGCGCTGGATGTGCTGGGCAGCGATCACCGCTTTGTCACGCGGGTGTTGGCGGACGGGCCGGTGCAGAACGGCGTGCTCAAGGGTGACCTGATCCTGGCCGGTGGCGGCGATCCGACGCTGGATACCGACGGGCTGGCGGCGCTGGCGGCGCGTCTGAAATCCCGCGGCATCCGGGAGCTGCGCGGCAAGTTTCTGGTCTATGACGGCATGTTTCCCTTTGTCCGCAGCATCGACCCCGGCCAGCCCGACCACGTCGGTTACAGCCCGGCAGTGGCGGGGATCGCGCTGAACTTTAACCGGGTGCATTTTGAGTGGAAGCGGGCGGGCAAGGGCTATGCTGTCAGTATGGACGCCCGCAGCGCCAAGTACCGGCCCGAGGTCGATGTCGCACGGATGAAGGTCGCGAACCGCAATGTTCCGGTCTATACCTATGCCGATCAAAAAGGCGCCGATCACTGGACCGTGGCCAATGGCGCGCTGGGCAACGGCGGCTCGCGCTGGCTGCCGGTGCGCAAACCGGCGCTGTATGCGGGCGATGTGTTCCGCACGCTGACGCGGTCGCATGGTATCGTGCTGCCTGCGGCGCAGGCGACCGGGCAACTGCCCGGCGGCGCGCAGACGCTGGCCGAACACCGCAGCGAGGCGCTGACCGAGATCCTGCGCGACATGCTGAAGTATTCGACGAATATCACCGCCGAAATGGTCGGGCTGGCGACGACGGTGGCGCGGGGCAAGGCACCGGCGACGCTGCGCGACTCGGCCGAGGAAATGAGCCGCTGGGCGGCGGCGAAATACGGTATGGCCGGCACCCGGATGGTGGACCATTCGGGCCTGGGCGATGCGTCGCGGATGACACCGGACGATCTGGTCGGCGCGCTGGTGCTGGTCGGGCGAAACGGGCTGCTGCGGCCGCTGTTGAAACCTTTTGCCATGCGCAACGCCAAGGGCGGCATCGACAAGGACCACCCGATCAAAGTCGACGCCAAGACCGGCACGCTGAACTTTGTCTCGGGGCTGGGCGGTTACCTGACGGCCTCGGACGGCACCGAACTGGCCTTTGCGATCTTTACCGCCGACACCGCCCGCCGCGCCCGGATCGCGCCGCAGGACCGCGAGCGGCCCGATGGCGCACGGTCGTGGAACCGCAAGTCGAAACAGTTGCAACAGAAGCTGATCGAACGCTGGGGCGCGCTGTACGGGTCGTAACGCGTCAGTCCTGAATGATGATCCGGGTGTTTTGCATGCCTGTTTCACGGGTCAGGTTGAACAGGATTTCCGCGTTGTCGGGGTGCAGGCGGACACATCCGGCCGAGGCGACACAACCCAGCTTGTCAATCTGGGTGGTGCCATGGACCGCGTAATTGCCGTGAAAGAAGATCGAAAACGGCATCGGCGCGTTGTTGTAGAGCGTCGAATAATGCATCCGCTTCATCGACTGCGGGGTAAAGGTGCCGGTCGGCGTGACCTTGCCCGGTCGCGCGGTCGAGACCGGCCAGCGATAGAGCAGCCTGTCGTTGTAAAAGACGGTCATCGTCTGTTCGGACTTGTCGATCCACGCCTCCAGCGGGGCCGCCCGCAGCGATGCCGGCAGGGCACAGACCAGCGCCAGCACGAGGGCGATGACCATCCCGCGCATCGGTCAGACCACGTGGCGCGCGCGGGCCCCGCGTTCGATGGCGGCGGCGTGCAGCCGGTCGATGTTCAGCTCGTAGCGGATCTCTTCCAGCAGGCGCAGTTCGGGTTCGGCCAGCGTGCCGTCGGCGGCGGCCACGTCGCAGGCCAGCGCGTAGGCGGTTTCAAACAGCCGCTCCGGCAGGCTGTCGCGGATCAGGCCAAACAGCGCATCCAGCCCGTCTTCCTGTTCGAACAGGTCAAAGACCGTCTGCGACATATGCTTGATCCGGTCGATGTCGTAGTCGGCAAAAACCGGCAGCATGTTCACTGCTGACTGGATCTTGACCAGTTCGGCGGTGCGGATGTTCTCGTCCGAGGCGGAAACGGCGATCATCAGCGCCACGAGGCAGTCCTGCGCGCTGAGCGATTTGGTGTCGGAGTTTGTCACGGGGCCGGTTCCTTTGGGGTTTGGGCATATCAGGTCGTGTTGCAGCGCAGAATATTGACGGGGCACCGCCAGCACAATAGGTAGCGGCGCAACGCGGCGCGGTGTGCGCGGCGGATTGTCGGAGAATGAAATGTCTGAGAAGCGCGAAGCCGCCCTTGCGTCCAAAGCCTGGCCCTTTGAAGAGGCCCGGCGGGTGCTGAAACGCTATCAGAAACAGCCGCCCGAAAAGGGGTATGTGCTGTTCGAGACCGGCTATGGCCCCTCGGGTCTGCCGCATATCGGCACCTTTGGCGAAGTGGCGCGCACCACGATGATCAAGCGCGCCTTTGAAGAGATCAGTGACATTCCCACCAGGCTGATCTGTTTCTCGGACGATCTGGACGGCATGCGCAAGGTGCCCGGCAACGTGCCCAACCAGGAGATGCTGGCCGAGCACCTGCAAAAACCGCTGACCTCGGTGCCCGATCCGTTCGGCGAATACGAAAGCTTTGGCGATCACAACAACGCCATGTTGCGGCGGTTCCTCGACACCTTTGGCTTTGACTACGAGTTCATCAGCGCCACCGAATTCTATGGCTCGGGTCAGTTCGACGAGATCCTGAAGCGGGCCGCCGAACGCTATGACGACATCATGAAGATCATGCTGAAGTCGCTGCGCGAGGAACGCCAGCAGACCTATTCGATCTTTCTGCCGATCCACCCGGAAACCGGGCGCGTGCTCTATGTGCCGATGAAAGAGGTGAATGCCGAGGCCGGCACCATCACCTTTGACGACGAGGATGGGCGCGAATGGACGCTGCCGGTCACCGGTGGCAATGTGAAACTGCAGTGGAAGCCCGATTTCGGCGCCCGCTGGGCGGCGCTGGGCGTTGATTTCGAGATGTACGGCAAGGACCATTCGACCAACACACCGATCTATGACGGCATCTGCCGGGCGCTGGGGGAAAAGGCTCCGGAGCATTTCACCTACGAGCTGTTCCTCGACGAGAACGGCCAGAAGATCTCGAAGTCTTCGGGCAATGGCGTGTCGATCGACGAATGGCTGACCTACGCCAGCGCCGAGAGCCTGTCGTACTTCATGTACCAGAAGCCGAAGACCGCCAAGCGGATGTATTTCGACGTGATCCCCAAGGCGGTGGACGAATATCATCAGCAGCTGCGGGCCTATCCGACACAGGACCTGAAGGCGCAGCTGAACAACCCGGTGTGGCATATCCACGGCGGCGAAGTGCCCGAATCGACGCTGGTGGTGCCCTTTGGCATGCTGCTGAACCTCGCGTCCGTTTCGGGGGCCGAGGACAAGGAAACGCTGTGGGGCTTTATCCGCCGTTATGCGCCTGATGCCACGGCCGAAAGCCATCCGGATCTGGATCAGGCGGCGGGCTTTGCGGTGCGCTACTTCAACGATTTCGTGAAGCCCACCCGCAGTTTCCGCGCACCGACCGATGCGGAGCGCGAGGCGCTGCAGCTGCTGCGCGACGAATTGGCCGCCTATGACGGGCCGGTGGACGACGAGGCGCTGCAGTCGGTGGTCTACGGCGTCGGCCGCGACCGGTTCGACCCGCTGCGCGGCTGGTTCACGGCGCTCTACGAGGTGCTGCTGGGCGCCAGCCAGGGGCCGCGCTTTGGAGGCTTTATCGCGCTTTATGGCGTCGAGGAAACCGTGGCACTGATCGACAAGGCGCTGGCGGGCGAGCTGGCCTGAGCCTTTCCTGATTTTTTGG
>ENA-OWNT01002688-OWNT01002688.1-seawater-metagenome-genome-assembly--contig:-NODE-2688-length-18023-cov-5.531873_pt1 | contig 18023 bp, 16 predicted proteins | sample MGYA00238136_ERZ651165 | MGnify/ENA primary metagenome ERZ651165 (study PRJEB26861, sample SAMN08777766) | seawater metagenome | isolation source: coastal seawater | place: USA: Florida | collected...
GGCAGCCCACACAGGAAGCGAGCCAGCTGCCGCGACGACCCCAGCGGCTGGTGCCCCTCGGCCCGCAGCTCCGCCACCCGAGCCGCTTCGGCCGCGCCGAGCTGGTCCTTGGGGAGCAGCGCGGTGTCCGGGAGCCCGAACGCCGCGCGGGTGGGCGCGGTGGTCCGCGGGTCCAGCAGCCAGGACCGGTGCCCCTTGATGCGCTTCAGCTGCGACAGGGCGTAGCCCCCGAAGGTGTCTGCCACCTTCTTGCTGAGGGCGGACCCCCGAGCGTCCAGCAGCACCCGCCCGGCCGGGGTCACGGTGCGGTGGTGCTCGGCATCGGTCCAGAGCAGCTCGAGCAGGTTGGGGTTGTTCGCCGCCAGCAGCCGCATGTACTTCCGGATCTCGTAGCGCACGTGATCCGGCGACACGTCGACCTGCTCCGGGCCCCCCACGAACCCGTGGTACCAAGCCGCCGGACCCACGACGATCCCCTTGAGGTCGGTGTCGGAGCCGGCGCGCGCGAGGCCGTAGGCCCGGCTGCCGTGGACGGTTTCGTAGATGAGCTTCACGGGGGACCCTCCGGCACGAGAGCGCACGAAGATAGGACGCCCGGAGCGATGTGCCAGCCCTACTTCAGCGCGGCGCGCACCACGTCCTCCAGCCCGTCCGTCACCCGGCGCATCTCCACCGGGTAGCGGCCGGAGGACTCCGTGTTGGTCATCGCCACGAAGCACAGCCCGTCGTCCGGGTAGAGCACCATGCGCGTGCGCGTCTTCTCCTGGCCGCCGTCGTGCTCGATGGTGCGGCGCCCGTCCCGCTCGCCCAGACCGACCCCGAAGCCGTAGTAGCTCGTGCCGCCTTCAGCGAGCGGCTGCGGCGCCCACATGAGCTCCTTGGCGGCGGCGTCCAGCACCGCGTCGCCAGCGAGGAGCGCGCACCACGTGGCGAGCCCCTGCACCGTGCTGATCAGCCCGCCCCCCGGCGCCTTCCAGCTCACGTCCACGTCGGCGCTCGGATAGACGCGGCCGTCGTCCGCCAGCCGATACCCCTTCGCCCGTTGGGGTCGGGGCGCCCACTCGCGATCGGGGCCCACGTCGGCTCCGGTGCCCGCGAGCATCGCGTCCAGCAGCCGAAACCATGCGGTGTCTGCCGCTTCCCCCGACCGCGCCGCGGACGCCCCCACCGCGGCGCCGGCGAGGTTGTGGGACAGCGTGCTGTAGCGAAACTCACGGCCGGGCTCGGCGAGCAGGGGCGCGCCCATCCACGCGTCCAGGGCCCAGACGAAGCCGGTGTTGACGGTGGGATCCAGCTGGCTCGTGAGCGGGGGCGTCGGATCCACGGAGCCGTCGTCGTAGCTCTGCACCCCGCCCGTGTGCGTGAGCAGCTGCCTCACGGTCACGCCGGCGGGCGCGCCCGGGATCAGCGTGGTGACGTCGTCGTCCACCGTGAGCGCCCCGCTCACGGCCTGGCGGGCGGCCAGCGCTCCATTCACGGACTTGGCGAGGGACGCCCACCGCAGCTGGTGGACGGTCGGATCCAGGAGCTCCCCCGCCTCCCGGTCCGCGAAGCCGAAGCCACCGAGCCAGGCCACGCGCCCCTGGATCACGACGCCCGCGCCGAGCCCCACGAGCCGCTGGCGCGCGAGCTCCCGCTGGGCCACCGCCGACAGCGCCTCCGCGGGGATCGTGATCGGGGCGGGCGCGGGCGGCGCCGGAGCGGCGCAGCCAGCCAGGAGGATCAGGCCGAGGAGCGGGGCCCTCACTCCGTCCTGCGCGCGAAGGTGACCCGGTCCGACACGGGCGTCGAGCCGTCGAGGATCCCGCTCACGGAGGTGTCTCCCAGGATCAGCGAGCGGGCGAAGGCGAACGCGTAGGTGTCCACGATGGCGAAGCCCTCGGCGCTCTCCATCGTATCGCACTGCCCGGTGGCGAAGCTCTGGTGGCAGGCGCCCTCGACCTCGATCCAGGTGAAGTCGATGCCGTCCATCGCGTCCCACTGGCCCTGCTGGCCCACCGGGTCGTTCGTGCCGGACATGAAGAGGACCGGGCCCCGCACGGTGCGGTGTCCCTCGGCGCCGAAGAAGCTGCGCCGGATGGTGCCGGCCATGGGGACCGATCCGATGATGCGCGCGTCATCGAGCACTCCCGACAGGAACGCTGCCCGCTGGTCCGCCGTGCACTGGCCCGTCGGGAGGCCGCCGCCTCCGCTGCAGGCGCTGTCGATGGACGCTTCGTCGTAGGTCGCGCCGAGCACCGCCCAGGTGGGGTAGCTGCCGAAGCTGTGGCCGCTCACGACGACGCGGCTGGTGTCGGCGAGGCCCGCGAGGGGGTCGGTGGCCGGCAGCTGTTCGAGCTCGTCGAGCACCCGGGAGACGTCCTGGGGCTTGTCGAGGTAGTGCGAGGTGGCGAGGGGATCGGTGTGATCGAGCAGCGTGTTCCCGGTGTGATCAGGCGCCACCACGACCCAGCCGTGGGACGCGAAGTACCGGCACAGATCGCTGCTCGTCCCGCTCCACCCCTGGAAGCCGTGGCTGTAGACCATGACGGGGTAGGAGCCGCCGTGCACCGGGGCCGCCGCGGGCGCGTTGCCGAGCGCCACCTCGTCCAGGAAGACGTCCATGTAGCGAACGGTGTCGCCCACGTCCGCCTCGGTGGGGTACCAGACGTTGAACCCGATGGTGCGCGCGTCGGTGCCGCCGACGGGCGTGTAGGTGACGTCCCAGGCCCGCCATCCGGCGTTGAAGGGGCCGAGCGCGTCCACGGGCCAGCCCAGCGGATCGACGGCGTCGTCGTCGTCCCCCGCGCTGCTGTCGTCGTCGTCACCCGCGGGATCGGTCGGGCAGGCGGTGAGCAGGAGCGCGGCCAGGGGAAGGAACAGGTGTCTCACGGGCTCTCCTCGGCGGCGTCGAAGTCGTACGTGCCGTTCTTCTTCCGGGGCGGGGCCTCGGGGACCCAGCGCGGCACGCTGGACCGCTTCTTCGGCTTCTTCATGAGGAAGGCGTAGATGGCACCCAGGTCCTCGTCCGTCATGCCCGAGTAGGCCGACCAGGCCATCGGGCTGTTGAACCCGCCGGGCGGCAGGGGCACGGACTTGATGATCTCGGGCTTGCTCGCGCGGAACCGGGCGATGAACTGCTCGCGGCTCCAGCGACCGATCCCCGTCTCCTCGTCCGGCGTGATGTTCGGGCTGAACACCCAGCCGCCGCCGGGCTCCGGCACCGGGAAGCCCATGCCGCCGGCCCAGTCCGTCCCGGGCACCGGGAAGCCGAGGATGTCGGTCGCGGTGTGGCACCAGCGGCAGGACGCGAGGTTGGCGATGTACTTGCCGCGGCGTGCGGATCCGGGCGCGCCGGGCTGCTTGCGCTGCATGGCGGGGGGCGCGACGAACATCCAGCCCACGTCCTTCAGCAGCTGGTACTTCAGCTCCGTCGGGGGCACATCGTTCTCCACCGGGTGCAGGGACCGCAGGTACGCGATCATGGCCACCAGGTCCGGCTTGGCGATGTACCGGTACTGGTTGATGGGCATCATCAGGAAGATCATCGAACCGTCGGGCCGCAGGCCCCCGGTGATGGCCCGGGCGAGCTCGGCGTCCGTCCAGTCCCCGATGGGGCCCGCCGGCGTGAGGTTCGTGCCGTTGATCACGACCTCGTCCGGGAACAGGAACAGCTCGGTGAAGGACGTGCCGCCCGCCCCCGCGGTGCCCTCGGCGGGGGGGCCGCCGTAGTAGCGCCAGTCCCGCTGGCTGTGGCACGTGGTGCAGATGCCCACGTTCTCGGACAGGTAGCGGCCGTGCTCGATCAGCTCCGCCGAAGGCTCCTGCGGGACCTCGATGCGGGGCGGCGGGAACCGGCAGCCGGTGAGGAGGAGCAGGCCGACGAGCAGCAGTCCGACGAGCAGCGGGGAGTGGCGCACGCCGGGCAGTCTACTGCGCGTCCTCCGGGTACACGTCGAAGCTCAGCCACGCATAGGCGGTCGACGCATAGAGCTCGATCGATCCCGAGATGTAGGAGCCCTCGCTGCCCCAGATCCACCCGCTGACCTCCTCGGGCTCGAGGGTGATGCTCTCGACCTCGCAGTCGTGCTGCGGAGTGAAGGACTCCTCTCCGAACGCGTAGGGCCCCGAGAACGTGAACACGCACCCGTCGCTGCCCACGGAGCAGCTGATGCGCGCCGCGACGACCTCCCCGGAGGCGTCCACCGTGACCTCCGCGTCGCCGGTGCACGAGGCCTCGACCTCCTCGCCCGAGAGTCCGCCACTGCTGCTCCCGAACCACGTGGTGCCTCCCGCTCCGTCGTCGTCGTCCCCGGCGTCGTCGTCGTCGCCCGCGTCGTCGTCGTCGCCCGCTGCGTCATCGTCGTCCGTGGGGTTGTTGCCGCCTCCGGCCCCGGATCCGCCCCGGCCGCGCCGCATGGGCGTGCAAGCGAGGGCCACGAGGGCCAGGAGGAGCAACAGGGCGGTGAGGAAGCGTCGGAGCTGCGTCATGGTCAGGCCGATCTACACGAGCCGCGCACCCCCGGGTAGCGCCTTGTGCGGCCCGGGAGCGGAGTACTCTCCGCGCATGCGCCTCCTCCTCCTGACCCTGTCCCTGTTCCTCGCGCCGGCCGCCGCCACGGCCCAGACCGCGCTCGTGGAGCCGTACCTGCAGGCCGCCCAGCCCGGCACCGTGACCGTCCGGTGGGAGACGGACACCGGGACCGAGAGCCGGCTGTCCTGGGGCGAGACCGCCGCGCTGGGCAACGAGGCGACCGGCGACAGCTGGGCGTCGGGCGGGGGCACGGTGCTGCACCGCGTCACGCTCACGGGGCTCACGGACGGCGCGGCCATCCACTACCAGGCTCACGCGGACAGCTGGAGCTCCGCGGCCTCCCGCTTCGTCGTCCCCACGCCCGCTCCCGACAGCGTGCGCCTCGTGGCCATGAGCGACATGCAGCAGGACTCCGGGAACCCGGGCGTCTTCGCGTCCATCGTGCAGCAGGGCGTGATCCCCTTCGTCACCGGCGAGACCGGGGCCGAGCTCGACGCCGCGATCCAGGGCGTGCTCATCCCCGGCGACCTCGTCACCACGGGCTGGGACTACGCCTCCTGGGCGTCCACGTTCTTCGCGCCCGCGGCGCCGCTCTTCGCCCAGGTCCCCGTCTGGCCCGTGCCGGGCAACCACGAGGCCGACTCCCAGTACTTCTTCGACTACTTCGACCTGCCCGAGAACGGCACCACCGGCCAGGAGGAGCACTGGTGGTGGACGGACATCGGCAACGTCCGCGTCATCGGCCTGGACAGCAACAGCGGCTACACCACGAACGCGCAGCTCGACTGGCTCGACCAGACGCTGTCGGTCACCTGCAACGAGCCCTCCGTGGACTTCGTGATCGCGCAGCTGCACCACCCCTACAAGTCCGAGCTGTGGATCCCCGGCGAGAACCTCTGGAGCGGGCTGGTGGTGGCGCGCCTCGAGGAGTTCTCGACCAGCTGCGACACGCCCTCCGTCCACCTCTTCGGCCACACTCACGGGTACTCACGCGGGCAGTCGCGCGACCACGAGCACGTCTGGGTCAACGTCGCCACGGCCGGCGGTCACATCGACTACTGGGGCGACTACCCGCAGGCGGACTACCCGGAGTTCGTCACCTCCCAGGACGAGTACGGCTTCAGCGTGATCGAGGTCACGGACGGCGCGGCGCCGACGCTGCGGCTGCGCCGCGTGAGCCAGGGGAGCGAAGACCTCCCGCGTGACAACGAGGTCCGGGACGACCTCACGGTGAAGACCGTGAACGCCGGACCGGCGACCCCGCAAGCACTCACGCCCTCCGGCGACGACGTCCCGGAGCCGGAGGCGACGACCCTGGTGGGCTCGGCCTTCACCGATCCCGACGGGGACGCTCACGGGTCGACCCACTGGCAGGTGGCCGCGGACTGCGCGTCGTTCGAGGCTCCCCTGCGGGACGTCTGGGTGCAGCACCGCAACGAGTACTTCGGCGAGGATCTGCAGGCCGGGGACGACCTCACCGACACCTTCCTGGACGACCTCGACCCGGAGACGGACTACTGCTGGCGCCTGCGCTACCGGGACCAGGCGCTCGCGTGGTCCGACTGGTCCGCCCCCGTGCAGTTCCGCACCGCGCGCGCGTCCTTCACGGAGAACCTGCTGTCCAACCCCGGGGCCGAGGACGGCGTCGCGGACTGGACGGTGGTCGAGGGCGTCCTCGAGTCCCTGGAGAGCGGCGAGTGCGACGGCGTGGCGCCCCGGACCGGAGAGCGCTACTTCGCGGTCGGCGGGCTGTGCGAGAGCAGCGCCACCGCCGAGGCGACCCAGCGCGTGAGCCTGGCGCTGTACATGGCCCAGGTGGACGACGAGCGGGCCACGGCGCGGCTGCGGGCCTGGGCCCGGGACTGGGGTGGGGACGACGAACCCGCCGTGCAGATCGCGTTCCTCGACGGGGACGACGTCGAGCTCTCACGCAGCGAGCGGCTGGCGCGGGCCGAGCAGAGCTGGGGCGAGCTCGAGATCAGCGCGGCGGTGCCCATCGGGGCCCGCGCCGTGGTCGTGCACCTCTTCGGGACGCGGAACGCCGGCGACGACAACGACAGCTACCTCGACGACCTGGAGCTGCGCCTGCAGTTCGACGAGACGGCGGGCGACGACGACGACGCCACGGGCGGCGACGACGACGACGCCACGGGCGACGACGACGACAGCGGCGGGGGCGACGGATGCGACTGTGGTGGCGGAGGGTCGGGCGCGCTGCTGCTGCCCCTGGCCCTCGGGATCGGCTGGCGCCGTCGAACTGTCTGACGAGCGCTACTCCTCCCAGGTCCCCAGCGCCTCGGTCTGCAGGCGGTCCGGCGGATCCAGGTCCGCCGCGACGCAGTCGAGCAGCTCGTCCAGGCAGCTGAGCACGAGCCCGTTGCCCTGCCGCGGGTACTCCCGGAGCGCCTCGGCGAACCGCGGCACGTCCTCCAGGAAGCGCCGCACGCCGTCCTCCTCCAGCGACGGCGTCCACCGGCCGTAGCCCAACCGCGCGAGCCAGCGGCAGTTGAGCTCCTGCTCGAACTGTCCGTCGAGGGGCACCGCGAGCAACGGGACCCCGAGGTGCACGGCCTCGCTCATGAGCGTGAAGCCGCCGGTGGCGATGGCCGCGCGCGCCGTGCGCAGGTCGTCGAGGAAGCCCACCTCGCTGAACGGGCGGAACGTCACGTTGCCGTCGTCCCCCTTCCGGTCCATTCCGTAGACCCGGAACGTTCCGGGCAGCCGCTTCAGGAGCGGGACGAGGCGCTTGTTGGTCGCGGCGGTCTGGTAGACGAGCACGTGCTCGCCGGCCTCGCGCTTCGCGTCCACCACCTGGGGCCGCAGGATCGGCGGCACCAGGGTCGTCCGCCGCTTGCGCACGGGCGGGAAGAAGAAGCTGGTCACCAGGTAGTGGTAGGCGCCGGGCAGCTTCACCTTCACGGCGGCCTTCGCCAGCAGGAAGTCGGGATCGTCGCGCTCCGCGATGCGATCCGGGTGCTCGCAGCGGTCGAGCACGTGCATGTTGTCGATGCTGATGACCGGCAGCCGATGGTTGACTCCGTAGCACCACGCCCAGCTCTCGAAGTCGCTGATGACGGCGTCCGGGGCGAACCCCGTGTCCACGATCTGGCTGTAGGTGACGAGGTTGCGCCGCAGGCGGGCGGGCATGAGCTCCAGGTTCTGCAGGATGGTCTCGGACAGGTCGATGCCTTCGCCGTCGATGGCCAGCGAGAACCCTTCGATCCCGTGCACGTCGATGCCGTCGCGGTCGCGGAAGACGTCCGCCAGGAAGCGCTCGGCCCGGCCGCTCACCACCACCCGCAGCCGGTGGCCCTGGGCCAGCAGGTGCTCGATGACCACCCGGGACCGGGTGGCGTGGCCCATGCCCTCGCCGACGACGCCGTACAGCAGATGCATCGGGCTACTTCGCGGAGTAGTGCAGCGAGTAGGTGACGGGCACCTCGAGCCGCTCGGACGTGATCGTGATCGTCACGCGCAGCCCCTCCCCCACGCGCTCGACGTACGACTGGAGCCCACCGCCAGCCGACTCGATCGTGCTGCGCACCGCGGCGCCTTCCCGCTGCCGGGAGAGCAGCACGGCGTCCGTCCGGCCGTCGGGGATGAACCGGATCGGGGTCCCCGCCAGGTCCGTCTCCCGCGCGGGGCCATCGTCCACCTGCATCACGAAGCGGTCGCCGAGATCCTGGATGATGTACCGCTCCGGAACGATCGCGTTAGCGCCGATCCGCTTCTTCGCGATGCCGCGCAGGAGCGCGGGGAAGGACTCGGCGGCCGTCGCGATGGCGGCGTCGCGGGCGTCCAGGTCCGCCTGGCCCCCGGAGCGCAGCCAGGTCCCGGCGAGCTCCCCGGCGAAGGCCGGGGTCGTGAGGAGGAGGAAGGACAGGAGCAGGAGCAGACGAGCCATCGACGGAACGCTAGCAGCCCCGCTCGGCCGCGGTGCGTGCACCGGCGTTCCCCGATCGCTCCAAGGGGTCCTACCTCCGCGGAGGCTGGATGTGCGACCCTCGTTGGGTCGACGGGAGGTCGACGCCCGGGGGAGTCATGGATCGACGGACCTTCTTGCACCGCTTCGGCGCCACGCTGGGGGCCGCCCTGGGCGCGGCCAGCCTCGGTGGGTGCGCCGGCCTCGCCGCCGCCCGCCGGACCGACGGGAGCGTGGACGTCCCCGCCTACGTCGCCGCCATGGACGACCAGGTCGCGCGCATCCACGCCCTGCCGGACCGCCCCGAGGTGGAGGCTCTCCTGGCGAGCAAGCAGCTGCCCAGCGGGTTCCTCAAGCGGTACATGGCGTCGCTGTTCGTGGTGGCGGCGTTCCGGGACCTGCCGCGGGCGGCCCAGGAGCACCCCGCCATGCAGGACCGGATCTGGGCCGAGGCCCCCTGGTTGGGCGAAGCGCAGCTCCGGCTCGCGCGGATGATGCGCCGCCTCGGCAAGGCCGAGCGCAAGCAGCTGCGCGCGACGATCCGGGAGGACCGGAAGGCGCTGGACGCGGTGCGCGAGGGTCTGCTCAGCAGCTCCGTGGGCAGCGACATGGCGCCGGCGCGCGCCCAGCAGCTCGCCGATCTGTACGACCAGGTCACGTTCCGGATGCGCACCCAGGACCCCGGCGTGCTGGTGGACGAGGTGGTCGACAAGATCGCCCGACGGGCCGCGCAGGTCGGCGCCACCGAAGACACCTGGGACGATCTCCTGGACGACCACGAGCCCCTCGAGCTCCCGGCCTTGCGCGAGGCGGTGCGCACGCTCGAGCAGGCCCGCGTGGCCGCCGGAGGCGTGGCCCAGCCGGACCTGGCCGCGACGGAGCTCGACATGGGAGCCGACGGGCCCGAGCTGGCCGCGCTCGCCGAGGAGGCCGCCGCCCCCTGGCCGACGGTCCCCGACCCGGCGGCTCACGGGAGCACCTGGGAGCAGGCCTGGGGCGAGTCCCCCCGGGCGGCGAAGCTCGCGCGGACGGGCGCGATCCTGCTGGGCATCGGCCTCGCGCTCACCCCCGCGGGGATGATCCTCACGGTCTTCGCATACTGGCTCGTGTTCCCGCCGGTCATGGCCACGGTCGGCGCCGTGCTGTCGATCATGGGCCTCGTCTACATGCTGACAGCGGCCGCCGAGGCAGCCAAGGGACCGCGGGGCCGGTCCCGTGACGATTGGGATCGCTGATGGATCGTCGCGCCTTCCTCACCCGCATGGGGACCACCTTCGGGGCGCTCCTGGGGGCCAGCGCCCTCTCGGGCTGCGCGGGGCTCGCCGCGGCCCGACGCCCGGACGGCGGGGTGGACGTGGAGGCCTACGTGGCCGCCATGGACGCCCAGGTCGCCCGGATCCACGCCCTGCCGGACCGGCCGGAGGTGGAGAGCCTGCTCGCCGAGCGCGACCTGCCCAGCGGGTTCTTCAAGAGCTACATGGCGGGGTTGTTCGTCGTGGGCGCGTTCCGGGACCTGCCCGCCGCCATCCAGAAGCACCCGGCCCTGCAGGACCGGATCTGGGCCGAGGCGCCGGCCCTCGGCGAGGCCCAGCTCCGCCTGGCGAAGGCGTTTCGCGCGCTGAATGCCGTCGAGCGTCGCGAGCTGCGGGCCATCGTGCGCGACGATCGGGAGGCCCTGGAGCAGGTGCGGGCCGGGATCCTCGAGAGCGCGGCGGGCAGCCAGGTCGCGCCGGAGCGGGCGGACCAGCTCGGCGCGATCTACGACCAGGTGATGTTCCGGCTGCGGAAACAGGACCCGGCGCTGATCATCGACGAGGTGGTGGGCAAGCTCGCCCGGCGGGCCGCGTCGGCCGGCGCCCCCGAGGAGCGCTGGGACGAGCTGCTGGAGGCAGACCGTTTGGAGACGGCCGCGCTGCGGGCCGCTGCGTCGGTCGAGATCGCCGCGGCGCGGGTCCCGGCCGAGGAAGCACAGCTCGTGGCGCTGGACGACATCGGCGTGAGCGGACCCACCGTCCCGGACCGCGGCCACCAGAACTGGCACAAGGCCTGGAGTCGCTCGACCAAGGCGGCCCGGCTCGCCACCACCGGGCTGATCCTCATGGGGCTGGGCCTGGTCCTCACCGCCGGAGGTCTCGTGCTCGCGATCGGGATCGGGGCCTACCTGGCGCCGATCCCGACCGTGGGGGCCATCCTGTCCATCATGGGGCTGGTGTTCCTCCTCTCGGCCGCCACCGCGGCCAAGCGCCACCGCAGGCGCAAGAAGAAGGCCCCGGAGCGCGACGACGACTCCACCTGGGATCGCTAGCCCCGTCAGGGATCGGGCCAGGCCTCCACGAGCATCTTGGCGAAGAGCCGGGGCCGCGGGCGCCGCGCGCGCTTGGGCAGGATCCCCCGCTCCCGCAGCTCCTTCGTGAGGGTGCGCAGCGCGGCGTCGAGGGTGAGATCGTCGGAGTGATCCCGCACCCGCGCGGCGTCCGCCGCGTCCGCGAAGACCCGGGCCCGCCAGGACAGGCTGAACCGCACGGCGGCGTCCGGGAACCGCGCCAGCACCTCGCCGTCGGGCCCCTGCGCGGACCATCCGCCCCGTCCCAGCTGGAGCGTGCCGCCGGGCACGAGGCGCGGCGGAGCGTCCGCGCCGCCGACCCGGTCGACGCCGTGTGGGATGGCCTCGAAGTCGCCGACGACCGCGCGGTTCCACAGGGACGGGAGCCGTTCGCCGTCGCGACCCACGAGGAAGTCGCCGCCGGGCGTCGCGCTCCACCAGGAGATGACGTGCACCGTGGGGATGTGCCACCGCGCGAAGAGGCCCGAACGACGCATCACGCACAGCAGCCACTGGGGGACGGTCTCCCGATCCAGGCCGCGGAAGGCCGGGACGTCGTCGTGCACGGCCAGCTCCATGCCCGGAAGCATGGCGTTCGCGTAGACGATCACGGGCTCCACGAGCCCGCCGCCGGCCAGCTCCCGGAGCCGCGGGTGATCGCGGAACCAGCGCCAGCGTCCGTCGATCGAACTCTCGGCGGTGGCCAGCGTCTCCCGAAACACGTTGAGCCGCGTGGCCCGCTGCCAGGCCTGCTCGTCGTCCGCGCGGGCCAGCACCTGCCGCGCGAGGTCGTACCGCTCCGGCAGCCCGGCCCCCAGGCCATCGCTCCGGCCCTCCTCGGAGTAGAGGCGGAAGCGCCCGACGGCGCGCAGCGCGCCGGTCACGGTGGCCGCCTCGTCAGGACGCAGCAAGTGGGGGACAGGGGTCCAGTGCGCAGGCATGGCTGCTAGCATACGGCGCTTCGAGAGGGGGCGGCATGGATGCGGTCACAGCAGCGTGGATCACCCGCCGGACGGCGATCGCGGACACGATCCTCCGCATCCTCGTGGACGACCTGCAGGTTCGCCCCGACCCGGCCGGCATCCCGCCCGACGCGGCGCTCTTCGGAACGGGCCTGCAGCTCGACAGCCTCGACTCGCTGGAGCTCGTGGTGCTGGTGGAGTCGGCGTTCGACATCGAGCTCGTGGACCGCGACGACCCGGTGCCCGTCGCCCTGCGCACCGTCAACACGATCATCGACCGCGTGATCACCGCCCAGGACGCACCGTGAGCGCTGGACTGCACGCCATTCGAAACAGCGCCGCGCTGTCCCGACAGGGGGAGACCGCGGTGGTCCGCGTCACGGGAGAGCACGCATGGGATCTGCTCGACCGGGAGCTGACCTGCGATCTCTACCTCCGGGACGGCCAGGCCCGCTCCGCGTTGCTGCTGCACGAGGACGGGCGGGTGCAGGCGGACGTCACGGTGCTCTGCGCGGACGAGACCTTCTGGCTCCTCGTGGACGGCGCCCCTGGTGCGGGCGTGAGCGCGCGGCTCACGGCGGCGAGAGGCGCCGACGAGGACGTGACCGTGAGTGTGGAGGAGGGGCTCACGGTCGTCGGCCTGGATGGGCCGTTCGCCTGGGAGGTGCTGGCAGCGCTGGAGGGCCGCGGGGTGATCGGCCTGCCGCTGATGAGCTTCTTCACGATGGACCGCGGGCCGCTGTGCCTGCGCGACGGCCGCCATGGCGAGTTCGGGTACCGCTTCGTCCTCAGCGCCAGCGAGGCGGACGACCTCCTGCGCGCGCTCTCGGAGCGGGCGAACAGCGTCGGGGTACCGCTGGGGCTGGCGACGGCGCGGGACCGGGCCACCTGCATGCTCGAGAACCACGTGTTCTGCGTGGGCCGCGAGGGGCAGTCGGATCTGGATGCGGGGGAGCTCCAGCTCGGCTGGCGGCTGTCCGCGGACAAGGACGCGCCCGGGCTGGCGGCCGCGCGACGGGGCGCCGCTGCGGGCCGGCGGACCGTCACCTTCCGCGCCGACGAGGACCTGGCGGACACGGTCGTGCAGCTGGGAGACGTCGTCGTGGGGTCGGTGCTGGCATGGGAGCGCTGCAGCCACGGGCCGGGGATCGTGGGCCTCGCTGCGCTGACCCGCGAGCTCGCCCATCCGGGGATCGGAGCCTTGTCGGCGGGGGACGTGAGCCTGCGCACCGTGTCCCCGCCCCTCATCGCCAACCGGTCGTTGTACGTGAACCCGCAGCACCACCGGTACGTCGACCGGGACGCCATCGGCCTTCCGTGATCGACGTCGCCGTCATCGGCGCCGGGCTCGGGGGCCTCGCGGCCGCCGTGCACTGCGCGCGGGCGGGCCTCGACGTGGCCGTGTTCGAGCGGGGGCCGGTGGCCGGCGGCTTCGCAGCGACCTGGCGGCGGGGGCCGTACACCTTCGAGGCGTCACTCCACGCGCTGGACGGCGTCGGCCCCGGCGAGCCGAACCGCAGGGTGTTCGAGGCGCTGGGGATCGCCGACGATCTCGCGTTCGTCCGCGCTCCGTCGGTGCGCACGGAGATCTGGCCAGACGGACGGCGGTTCGACGTCCCCGTGGGGCGCGCGGCACTGGGGGACCTGCTGGCGACCACCTGGGGATGCCGCGTCGACGGCCTCCTCGACGCGGCCGCGGGCGTGCACCGCGCCTCGTACGCAGCGTTGCTCGACGGCGCCGACGCAGGGCGTGAGCTGCGCGCTCACGCAGGGCTCACGGGGGCCGAGGTCCTCGCCCGGAGCGTCGACCACCCGGACGCGCAGCTCCTGCTCGGAGGCATCGCGTCCTGGCAGGGCGGGACCGCGGACACGATCGCCGGCGTGAACCTGCTGCTGCTCCTGCACGGCTACCACGTCCTCGGGGGCAGCGTGCCGCGGGGCGGCAGCGCGGCGATCGTGGCCGCCCTGGTGCGCCGGCTGACGGAGGCCGGCGGTCGGCTCCACCTCGATCGTCCGGTGGACGCCATTCGCGTGAGCGGCCGACGGGTCCGCGGCGTGAGCGTCGGAGGCGAGGCGATCGACGCCCGACACGTGGTGTCCGCGATCGCCCCGGCGGTCACCTTCGGCTCGCTGCTCCCTCCCGATCGGGTACCGGCCCCCTGGGCGCGCCGCCTGGCGGCGCTGGAGCCCTCGGGCTCGCTGCTGCGCCTCACCGCGGGGCTGCGCTCGGCGCCCGCGCTGCCCCACGAGGCGCTCGTCCGGCGGGAGGGCGCCGGGCTCGCGTTCACCGCCCGCCACGTCCTGGACTCCGACGCGGCGCCCGCCGGCGCCGGGGTGAGCAGCGTGAGCACCCCCTGGCCCGCGGGTGCATCCCTACCTGCGGAAGAGAAGGCGCACCACACGGATCGGCTGATCGCGGCTGCGGAGGAGGCCCTGGGGGTGGGTCTCCGGGAGCAGCTCGAGCACGTGGAGCTTGCTCACCCCGGGACGTATGCCCGCTACGCCGGCACGCCCGGCGGCGCCGTGTTCGGGCACCCTCCCCTGCTCAGCCAATCCGGCGCGCGGGCCCTGGGAGCGGAGACGCCGATTCCCCACCTTTGGCAAGCAGGCGCCTGGGTCTTCCCTGGCCCCGGTCAGACCGCGGCGTTGATCTCCGGCCGACTCGCCGCGCACCGGATCCTCCAGGCCTGCGGACGTCCCGACGGCGTTCGCTCCGCGGGGTAGGCTCCCGCCGTGCCCCGCTCCCTGCCGACCGTGAGCTTCGGACCCGAGGTGGTCAAGGCGCTGCTTCCCCAGCGGCCGCCGATGCTCATGGTGGACCGCATCCGTGGGCTGGACCTGGCTGCCTCGCCTCCCCGGCTGCTGGCCTCGCGCTACGTGAGCGCCAACGAAGCCACCGTCACCGGACACTTCCCGCAGCTGGGCCTGGTGCCCGGCGTGATCACCGTCGAGGGGCTGGCCCAGGCCGCCGGGCTGCTCGGCCGCCTCGCCGACGCCGCAGACCGCTGGACGGGAGACCTGCTCACCGACCTCCAGAACCTCGAGCACGGCGCCACACTCCACGCGGGATTCGATCGGCAGGCCGGGCGTGAGTTCCTGGACTGGCTGGGCTCACGGGAGCTCCTGCACGTCGTCGGCGCCACGAACATCAAGCTCGTGCGGCCCATCTTCCCGGGCTGTCGGCTCGATCACACGGTGTCGCTGACGCGCCGCCTCGGCCTGGGCTACCGCTTCGCCGTGCAGTCGGAGGTCGACGGTGTGCTCGTGGCCGAAGGGACCCTGGGCGCCTCGACCGTGGAGGCCGCCTGGCCTCCGTGAGCGCTGGACTCACGCAGGACCGAGGAGCAGCGCCGCGCAGCCCGTGCCAGGGTGCTCTGTCACCAGCAGCAGGGCTCCGGTGCCCGGGACGAGCGCGAGCAGGCCCTCGACGCTGTCCATCGTGTCGCCCGGGTGATCCCTCCAGGGTGTGGTCGGGAGCACGGCGCGGACCGCGTCCCGCAGCGCCGCGTCTGCGCTCCGTGTCCCACTCACGCCGGCCGCCTCGCTCACGAGGTGGTCGCCCACGGCCGCGCGGATCGCGTCGTCGAGGCGGCCCGGACCGGCGAGCCCCGTCCCGAGGATCTCGGGCCCGTCACCCGACACCGAGAGCACGACGGCCGCCGCCCCGCCCCGAGCATCGAGACTCGAGGCGTCCCTCCCACGCGTATGGTCGCCGGCGTCCAGCGCTGCGCTGCAGGGATCCAGCTCGTCCACGGCCGCGACCACCAGCTGGTCCGCGTCCCTGCGCCACCGCAGGGCCCGTGCGGCCACGACGGCCGCCACCAGCCCGCTGCCGGGAGCCGTCGCGAGCGTCGTCGTGGGTCCCCGGAGACCGAAGCCGCGCGCCGCCGCTCCCTGGGGCGCGTTCAGCACGGTGCGGGAGAAGGCGAGCGCCGAGAGGCCCGTGAGTCCGCGTGAGTCGACGCTCGCGCGGATCGCGTCGCCCACCCGCACGGACCGGCGGGTGGCCGCGCCGACGATCCCGATCCGGTCGCGCGCGGCCCCGCGGGGTGTGATGTTCGCCTCCGCGAGCGCCCGACCGACCGCGACGCAGAGCCACGCTGCCGGCTCATCCAGGGACCGGGGATCGACTCCCCGAGCGATGCGTCGCAGCGCGGCGCGGGTGGTCGACGCCTCGGGCTCGGCGCCAGCGTCACCCAGCAGCTGGCCGGTCCCCACGAGCCGGACCCGTCGTGGCTCACGCGAGCACTCACGGCCAGCCTCACGCGACCACACGAGGGCTGCGTTGGCCCCCCCGAAGGCGGCGTTGACCCCCAGGGCGGTGAGGCGCTCCAGCGCAGCCGGCCCCCCGGGCGCCTGGGGACCGAGCCGACGGGGCCGGGTCCAGCGGGGAGGGGCCGGAACCCGGCCGGAGTCCAGGCAGCCGAGCGTCAGCACGGACTCGAGCGCCCCCGCGGCCCCGAAGCTGTGGCCGAACCAGCCCTTGGCCGCGATCCATGGACGCGATCCCAGCGTGGACTCGACGGCTCGCCACTCCGCCGCGTCGTTCGCCTCGGTCCCGGTGGCGTGGGCGCTGAGGAGACCGATGGCGTCCGTCGGGAGCCCAGCGTCGCCGAGAGCGTTCTGCATGGCGCGCGCGATTCCGCTCCCCTTGGGGTCCGGCGCCGTCGCGTGGTGCGCGTCGCAGCTGCCCCCCGACCCCAGCAGCCAGCCCTGCGCCTGCGCGGGATTCGCGGCGAGCACCACGAAGGCGGCCCCTTCCCCCACGGTCATCCCGGTGGGGTGACTGAACGGCGCGCCCGGCGCGGTGCCGACGACGCCCAGCGCGTCGAAGCCCGCGAATCGACGGGGCGAGATCGCGTCCGCCCCGCCGGCGAGCACGACGTCCGCCGCCCCCGTGAGCAGCAACTCACGCGCCAGGGACAGGGCGAGGTTTCCCGACGCGCACGCGGAGCTCACGGTCAGCCGTGGACCCTCGATGCCCAGGAGGCGGGCGACCGCATCGGCCGTCGTCCAGTGGCGCGCGGCCTCCTTGCGCGCGAACGCCCCGGCGGGATCGGAGCGCTCCAGCTCCTCGGAGAGGTCCTCGCTGTTGTGGTTCCCCGCGGACGTGCCCAGGACCAGCGCGACCCGATGGGGCGGCGCCTCGATCGCACACGACGACCAGGCCTGGCGGGCGGCGTCCGCCGCGAGGAGTGTGCAGGGGTCGGCGTCCACCAGGGACGCGGGCGCCCTCCGGCGGAGCGCCTCCAGATCGACCTCGCCCGCCCACGGGCCCGTGAACATGCTCGCGTCGAAGCGCTGCACGGGACGCGGACCTGCGGATCCGTCTCCCACGGCGCGCTCGATCGCAGCGACGTCGAGCCCCGCGGTGCAGACGGCGCCGCGGCCGAGGACGCCGATCCTCACCGGCGGCGGCGGGCCTGCTCCTCGTCCCGCATCTCCTGCCAGGCGTCGAGGGCATCGCCGCTCAGGCTCTCGCCGACGCTGGCGTCGGTCTGGGCGCGGATCTCGCCGGCCTTCTCCCGGGCGTCCATCCAGGAGCCGTCCTCGCGGGCGGCGCGGAAGAGGGTGTGGATCTGATCGCGCTCGGCGCTCAGCAGGTCGTTCAGCACCGTCACCTGGGCTTCGTCGAGCCCGGCCTGCTCGGCCAGCTCATCGATCCTCCGCCGCGACCGCTCCTCCATGCGCTCCATCCGGCGCTCCGCCCGCGCGTCCCGCTCCTCCTCGAGCTGGTCACGGACCATGGCGCCGATGCGGTCCTCGACCTCGGGATCGCCCTCGTCCAGCGCCTCGATGAGGGCCTCCTTGCCGCCGGTGGCCTCCACCGTGGCGCGTCCGATGCGCCGCGCGAGCTCCGCATCCGAGACCTCCAGCTCGTCCGGCCCGGCATCGCCCCGCCCACCGCGACCGCGGCGTCGTCGGAGCCGCTCGTCGAGCTCAGCCCGCAGGCTCTTCACCTCGGCCTCCAGGGCCGCGACGCGGGTCACGAGATCCGTGGTGCTGACCGCGGCGCCGACCGGCCCGCTCGTGGAGTCGCCAGGCACGGCGTCGGGCGCGGAGCCGAGGTTGACGACGCCGAGCAGCAGGGCGACCGCGGCGAGGGCACCGACGAGCAGGAGCGGTGTGCGATCGGACATGGTCTCTCCGGGGTCGAGCGCGCGCCGAACGCTACACCACTGGCCGCCGGGGGCCCCTACACTCCGGCCATGGTGAGCCCCGACGGCACCCGGCGCATCCTGCACAGCAAGCCCCTGAACCTGCGCGCGACCCTGCGGCCGCTGCAGGTCTGGGGGCGGGATC
>ENA-OWNT01002689-OWNT01002689.1-seawater-metagenome-genome-assembly--contig:-NODE-2689-length-18019-cov-4.502842_pt1 | contig 18019 bp, 18 predicted proteins | sample MGYA00238136_ERZ651165 | MGnify/ENA primary metagenome ERZ651165 (study PRJEB26861, sample SAMN08777766) | seawater metagenome | isolation source: coastal seawater | place: USA: Florida | collected...
CTAGCCGGTCCTACACCCACTCCTTCACAGGGACAACTCACACATACACGGCCGGCAATTGGGACGGCTTACTACACACGGTCGTCCTTGCTGTTGCGAATCTAACTGATTACGAATCGGATATTGCCAGCGGCCGTGGACTGCGCGGCGACGGTGATGATGCAACCCACGTTGGAGACAGCGAAGGCGCTGCATTTGGAAGTCGTGTCTACTACAGCTGCGACGGCGGCCACACTGAGTTCTCGTTCCCAATCATCGCGCCGCAAACCTTCCCAATTTCTGTCGGTGTCGTCGCCGACTTGGGCGAGGAGTGCAACCGCCCAGGCTGTGGCAACAGCACCATCACCGCCTTGACACGAGAAGTCGATGCCGGAAATATTTCGTTGCTCGTCCACGCCGGTGACATCGCGTACACCTCGGGACAGCCGGCCATCTGGGACTCGTTCATGCGTGAAATGGAGCCTGCCAGTGCCCGCGTCCCATACATGGTCTGCGTCGGCAACCACGAGCATTTCTACAATTTCACCGGCTACCTCAACCGGTTTGCCATGCCCGGTGTTGCCGATGACACTTCGACCACCTCGTTCACTCCAATGGATGGGGGTTCGACAGAAGCCGTTGTCGCCGTGGAGCCTGCTTTCGGGGATGCCTCCCTCGCCAGTGTGGCTGCTGGGCCTTCGGTCCCAGTCAACAACCTTTGGCACAGCTATGACCACGGTGGAGCACATTTTTTGGCGTACTCTACCGAGCACAACCTGACCCAGCAGCTCGCGTTCATCGAAGCCGACCTCGCGGCCGCCGCGGCCAACCGCGATAATGTCCCGTGGATAGTCGTTTACGGGCACCGGCCTGTGTACTGCTCAACAAACGACTACTACGATTGTGAGGTCAAGGGTCCGAAAGAACTTGGACCTGCCCTAGAGCCGCTCCTGCAGCGTTACGGAGTCGATCTCTACCTAGCTGGGCACCTTCACAATTACGAGCGTTCTTATCCGGTGTTCAACGGGACCCGCACTTCGACGTCTTACGACCACCCAAATTCCACTGTTCACGTTGTCGTCGGCATGGCTGGAAGCGTAAGTGCTCGATTCGTGTTCTCGCAGTGGCTCCGTTATCGTGTGCAGTGTGGTTGAATTATTCTCACCATTTGTTTCAATTATTGCTGTCTCCGCAGACTGAGGGTCTCACGTACACGTGGGAGAAGGATACCCCTGAATGGAGTGCCAAGCGAATGACTGCCCTCGGGTAAGTGTGTGTGCAACCGCAACGCCGCCACCGTCAACCGAGGTGCGAATGACGTTCAATTGCGCTTTAATATGTTTTGCCAGGTACGCTAAATTGCACTTCCACAACGCCTCGAGTATGGTATTCGAGTTCATTTACAGTGCAAACGGCACCGTCGCGGATACGTTCACCATTACCAAATAGAGTCCTAGCTCACCCCGAGCAGGATGCCGTGATAAAGCACGACATAGTTTGTTCCAGTAACATCAGTAACATAGTTTTTTTGCCATCATCCAAGCACTGGTTTCATGTCAAGAGTTTGGATTGCACATGCATGAAAATCCTCTCAGGCACACAAAGGCAGAAACGCGTACAACGTCGCAAAAAAATGACCAAAAATAAGTTACTCGAAGACGTATCACGGCGTGAAGGGCCGGCATGCAAGTCTTTACAAAATGCTGCACTGCTCGCACACTGATCCGCTGCTCGCCTGGCCCAAACACAACACAAGTGCTGGTCAGATTGACCTGAGTAACACAATGCAAAAGCACCAAAACGTCTCAACCCACCTTTGCAGCTTCGTACTTTTTCGGGTCGTATCCTGGAACGTATCCGATTTTGTGCGAGGCAAGAATTTCACGCGCCTCCTTTCCGTGGCCGAGGTCCTCGAAAGCTTCAGTCGCGTCGCCGCCACTCTCGTCGATGATGAGATCAACGCCTCCGGGGTGTGTGTTCAAGTACTACGCGTGCGACAAAACGTGGAGATGCTCGCCGTTAGTGCAGTTCCCCGTCATTGCAAGTTTTCTGTCGCCACGTTGCTTACCGGAGTCACATCGTGGACGACGCCATGGACAATCAGCCAAGCGGAATCTTCGGAGTTGTGCTTTGCCACCTCATCAGCCCTGTCGTAGCATGCACACGCAGGATGCAGGTTAGAATGACAACCAGCGTTGTACCGCTAGTGAACAGTCGGCGTGGGCGGTCCTGTTGCCGAGCAGCCGAAAACAAAACAAAGAGTAGCACTTACTCGAAGGTTGGCTCGTAAGTTTGGACAGTTTCCGTTTCCGACATGTTGAGAGCTGTTGAGCAATGTGTGCGGGACTGGCGTTCCGGGACAGGAAAAATGAGAAAAAAGTAATAAATAATTGGTTGCGAATAACATCATTGACGGGCATAGGTTGTTCCGCGTGTTTGTTTATCGTAGCTGCTGTCCTTGCTCTTGCCGGCGCCTTCGCCTCGCCGCAAGCACGCATCTCAGAAGGTGTTGGCACGGCACGGGTACGATTCCCGCAATTGCGAGCACCCACGCAATTGCAAGAATGGTACTTATGCTTGTGAGAATTCTCGCCTTTCGTAACACAAGCGTCTGGTGATTGTGTGTGCGTGTGCGTGTGTGTGTGTGTGTGTGTGTGTGTTGCGCAAACCGTGCAAGCAAGCAAGCAAGCAAGCAAGCAAGCAAGCAAGCAAGCAAGCAAGCAAGAGTAAACTGCGACCTGCCCACCGCGGTTCATCTATCTGTTCGTTCATCTGTGTGTGTGGTGACCGACCCCCAAGCCCAACCGAGCAAGCAAACGATCGAACGACCACCAGCTGACTGAGTGAGTGAGTGATTGACTGACAGACAATGCGTGACTGACTGACCGACTGAGCACCTCACTGACTGACTGACAGAGAGACTGACTGAGTGAGTGAGTGACTGACTGACTGACTGAGGGAGTGAATTCGACCGACGGCGCTGGCCAACAAATTCTGGCCAGTTCTCACACTCACTCACTCACTCACTCACTCACTCACTCACTCACTCACTCATTCAACCCGCTGGCCAGTGACTGACTGACTGACTGACTGACTGACTGACTGACTGACTGACTGAGAGTGCTCTCTCTGACAGAGCACCACCGACCGACCCCCGCGGCCAGTTCTACCAACTTTTAAGACTTCGCTGTGGCTCCGGAAGGCGTCGCTCGTGTGGGCATGAACGCCGGAATCATGCATGTGTACAGTACATAACAGCGGCAGCACCTCCGTGTGCTGTGTTGAGGCACGGGTACTTATCCTTAACTAGTATTCCACCGTTTCGTGCATGGCGTAGTGGGGCTACACCATGAATTGCCACATGTAGATACTATCATGGAGAGCGTGAGTGAGTGACGGGGAAGTGACGGGGAAGTGACGGAGAGTGAGTGAGTGGGCGGCAGGGAGTGGCAGCCTGGCAGCCAGCTGTCAGTCAGTCCCTCAGCCACTCAGTCAGTGGTTTGCCGTTCGAATCGTCAGTCAGTCAACCCGCTCCCTCCTCGCCTTCCTGCCCTCTGAGCTCGCTCTCAGCCTCCGCCGTCCCCTCCCGCCCAGCTCCCAGCCGTTGTTCCCCACAGCACGCACACGCCGGCGGCCCTCACGGAAAATGTTATACTGTACGCGGGAAAAAGTGACGGAAAAATGACGGAAAAATGCTGCAGAAAAGTGCACTCACGCCGATGTGTCCTCTTATGGCACTTTACTGTAATACCCCTTCTCTATCACTGAATATTCGCTTATTCCCGGTTATAGATACATAGACATCCCACCGCCCAACCCAAACCAACCGGAATTCCGACGCCGTGGAGCGAGTGCGGGTGAAGGCGAGAATCATGCATCTGTACAGTACTGTAGTAGTAGTCTGGGTGGCGAGCCAGCAAACGAGCGACGAACGAACAAACGAACGGACGGTTGATGTTCAAAATTCTGAGAGTAAGTCTCGAATAAGGATATACACAACAGTGTGTGTATGGGGAAATGTCATCCGCAAATAGGACTTTACGCTGTGGTTATGCTGCAGAATTTCGGCGGTTTGGAGTTCGTTCGTTTGTTGTTGCAGTCATTCGTTCGTCGTTCGTTCGTTTCAATCGATGTTCGTCGATGTTCGTCGTCGTTCCTCGTTGCTGCTCTGTTGTGTTGGTCGCAGCGTCGCAGCGCCAACGTTCGTCGAAAGAAAGAAGAAAGAGCGAAGGTTCTTCTACCCCATGGGACAGCGAAGGCAGCGAATGCAAGTAGATTGGCGTCAGTCATAGTTGTATGGGGAGAATGAACTCCGGCAGTTGTGGCTGCTAGCGAGGTGGACTCAAAGGAGGTGGATGTCGGACTTGGTGAGCATCCGCAGCAGAGGTCGCCGAAGAACGCAACAACCCAAAAGCGACGAGACACTCGCTTACAAGGTTGTAAATCTGAGCGTTGTGGCTAGCCATCAAGCGACGACGGTCGCAACACATTGTTGGGGTTGTTGAGATGGAGGAGTGAGATGTTGGTGTTTCGCAGCACTGTGTGCGCGTCCCCAAAGCCACCACCTCGTCCCGGGTGCACGCGTTCGATCTATGACATAGCCGTCGTAAGCGTGGAGAGCGTCAGTGCGACGAGAAGATTACGTTGAAGGAAGTCATGTGGTCGCAGAGAAGTTCTCGAGATTTTTTGTTTATTTCGTGTTGTTAAGTTTCTAGTCGGTGACTTGGACTGCTGCGGTGGCCGGACACTCGCACCGTCCGCACGTCCACGAGATGGACACTCCAGAACAGGAGAATTCTTACACGTACCGGACGCAAAGTGAGCATAGCATGCAAAACACCACAATGGCGTCCGTAATGAGCCCGGATGCTGCCAACCGGACGAGGGCGTCTCCTCAAGTCCTCCGGGATCAAGAGAGTGAGATTGCTCGCCTGAACAAGCAGCTGTTCAACATGAAGCTGCGTGTCTTCTATCTCGAAGAGCGCTTGGCAAAAAGTGGAAGACAGGGTGGTGAAGACATGTCGGCCCTCATGAAAGAGAACTATGATCAAGCCATGCTACTCGACGAAAAAACTGCTGAGCTGGAGGAGCGGAACTTGCTTCTCATCAAAGCACGCAATGCAATTGAATCTCTGCAGACTGATCTTGAAATGGCTCGCGGAGGACGTGGTGATCGCCAAGAGGCAGAGGCTGGAGTGCGTTTGGAGGAGCGAGAGCAAGAGTTTGAGCAGTACCGCAGGAAAATGACGGCCGAGCTGCAAGCACAAAAAGATGCCAACAAGCAGGTATGTAGTCCGTCGCGCTGCACTGACATTCGTTGGTCCCTTTGGTCCTAAACTCCTGCTGTGTGACCTCACCTTATCAGGCAATGACCTCCCTTGCCGAGACCGGTTCCAGAGTCCCCCACCTCGAAGCCAAAGTGGCCGACTTAACGGAACAGGTCAAGCGTTCTGAGCGACGCGTTCAAGATGCCGAGTTGGAAACCGAAAAGTACAAATCTCAGCTGTCAAACCTGTCGTCCAAGGTGCAGGAGACGACGTCGGAGTCTTTCCGTCAGCTCAAGGACGAAATTCAGAGGAAAGACAACCAAATCCACCGCTTGCAGCTGGAATCCGATGACCTTCGCGTGCAGTTGCTGTCGCGAGCATCACTTTTGAAGGAGTGGGAGCAAAAGCACGACGCCCTGAAAAAGCAAGCGGCGGAAATTGCACACATGGAAGCGCTCGAGATCAAGCGCTTAGAGGACGAAAACAGACAATTGCGCAACAATCATGGCGACGACGCCGATCAAAGAGGAGACCTAACCCTTCAAAATGCTCGATTGACGCAGGTGAGTTGCAACCAATGTCCAGTGTTTCACAAATTTTGTTCGTGATTGAGATGTCACTCCGACCCCAAACGTCATTTGCTCAGGCCCTGCAACAAGCCAGAGAGCGAATCCAAAAGATGGAGGCTGCCTCGCACGTATCAGACGGAGAGTCACAACAACGATTGGAGAGTGTCCGCCAGGCCGAAGAACGGGTTCGTCTGCGTTTTCGCCGTGGTGATGTAAATTTTGGGGTCTGACTTTCGATTCACTCGCGCCCAGCTCCGAAAGCGCGAAGTCGAGCTGGAATTGAAATCTGCCAAGCAAGAGGCTGAACTAAGAACAATCACCAGTGAAGAGACCCTTCAACTGCAGCAAGATATTCACCAGGTGAGATTGTGCTGGGCCTCAGCTGGTACCACTTCACAGCGGTCGCAACTCATCAAACTCCATGTGCTGTGACAGTTGAACGGCAAACTCAGTGTGGTGCAGTACAAGAGAGAGACCTTGGAACGAGACTTGGAAGGTGAACGCGCAAGGTTCGTCACCCCACCCCACACGGCACGGCACCACAAATTTGAACGCTAACAGTTCTTCATCTTGCTCGCGTTTTCTGGCACTGATTGTTTGTCCCCCAGGAACCTCGAGCTCACACAACGGGTGAGAGAGTTGAGCGAGTTGAACGCCGCAACTCGTCAGCAGTTGCAGCAAGTACAGGGTGTTACACTAGATCGCGACACTGCGCTAGTCATTAACATGAATACGGACTCACAAAGGATGAGCCTGCAACAGCACAGTGCACATCAAGATCCCCGAATGCGGGCCCAGTCGGAGTGGCTGGCTCGCGAGCAACGCAAGCTCGCGCGAGCAAAAGAACAGTATGCACGCGACATCCGTGAGCTCCAACGCAAAGCAGAAAGTTCACTTGCCAAAGCGGAAAAGAACTTGCAGCTGAAAGGCTCCCAGAGCCGCCACCGCAGCACGGCGCTAACGAGTCACGGACACGACGATGACTTGCTGGATGAAATGCGACAGTGGGAATCTAATATCATATCGGCTTTAAGAGCGTTCTTGCCGAGCACATCATCCCCTGGACGCAGCCCGGGCAAGTCACCCGGCTCTTCTCGACGCGAGCGACAAGAAGTTCTGCGACACCTTCGCCGATTCCAAAGTGCCCAAAGGTACGTGCCTTGATAAACATGATGCCGACGCATGCTCTCGATCCAGTTGAACGTAATGTCTAATGTCTGTTGCGTGACTTTGTAGATTCTTTGTCGCGAAGACCAAGGAAGTGCGACAAGAGTTGGAGGGCAGAAATGGCCAAGTCACGGATGCTGTCAGTCAAATGGAACAGAGGCTTGTGGCCGCTACCCAAAAGCTGGCGCGGGTGCAAGCGACTGTGAGCCGCGCAGAACGCCAACGGCAAAATCTCCAGGGATCGGCGCAAATTCAGGCTGACCAACACCAACACGATCTTGCCGTGAAAGATGAGCGGATTACGCGTCTAGAGAAGAACAATCATGTGAGTTGTGCATGATTGCGTCGGTCACGGCGTCGTTGCAGCACTTGACGTTGCGCTGTCTATTCCAGGTATTGATCTTGGAACTGGAGGATCGCCAATCAGAGTTGCTAGATTGCCGAAATGCGCTGAAGTCGTGTGAGCAACAGGTTCGTCCAATCGCCCATTCTGCCAATTTTGTGAGAGAATCGCTGACTGCGTTTTCGTTTGCTTAGCTGTCCGCTCTTCGTCGCGACTACGAAGCAGTATGTGAACAGGTAGTTTGCTTGTTTGTCGTGGCCCAGGTAGATCTGCTGTATGTATTTTGAACCTCAATGTGCCTTTGCGATTTGTTGTAGCTGCGCAACAAAATTGGATCTGCTACTTTGAGCAGTCGAGCCGCCAATGTCCCTGCGCGTCAGTCCTACGCGCGCAGTCCCCGACGAACATCGGACCGCGAGGTAAAGTTCACCTGCTGCCCGATGTGTTTGAAATGTTACCGACACTGACACGTCACTACATGTGTGTGGCTTTTGACAGTTCTTGTCCAGCCAGCGAAACAATCCCACCTCACAAAGCACGAGAACTGTGAACGCAGTACCAAATGGTGCCTCCAGAACATTGTCGGCATCACAATTGAACTATTCTTATCGGCCACAGACAACCGTTGCGGATGTGCCATCTCCAATGGAGAGCAAGCTATCTCCCGCCGGTCAGCAATCGAAGAAACGATTGGACACTTTGCACTCAGATATGCTTGAACGATTAGCCCGCATCGGGTGCGTTTTATTGTTGATTTGTTTGATGTTTCGCTCCACTTCCTGTCGATGAGACTTTGAGGCTTGCCTTCACAGGTCCGATTTACAAAGCACGGCTACGCGACTGGAAGCGTTCAACACTCCACCCAAACGAAGATAGAAGAAGTCGTGTCGAACTAATACAACAGTCGTATTCCACGAGCGTTGGCGGCGTGGACTCTCGCTGAAGAATCCGGTCAGCAACACATCATGGAAGCGTGACAACCAGAAAATTAGAACTTTTGAACTTTTGAACTTTTATATTGACTAACAACACGAATTGAATTTCCGACTGTTTTGCAAGTCACAATACAAACGCGCTAATGGCGTCGTTCTGACTTCACACGTCCGTCACGACGACTCCTATCGCGGTCTCTATTGTCTCGTCCTCTTCTATCACGGTCGCGGTCGCGGTCGCGGTCACGGTCACGATCACGATCACGATCACGATCGCGGTCTCGCCTGTCACGATCACGTCTGTCACGATCTCGTCGATCTCTGTCACGGTCAGATCCTCCGTCGCGACTTCGGTGGGTAGTTCCGTCTTTGCGCGGCGGTTCAGAACTGTCTGGGCCGAAACGGCCCCGCTTGTTCGCAGGCTCCGGTGACCGCTGCGAAGTGGACCTGCCACGATCGCGGGAGCGGGAGCTCGCGCTAGGTTGTCCGGGCCTCTCGGCGTCCCTTCCTCGCTTTCTCTGATCGTGTGGATCAGTTGTGGCAGAGGGACCTCTGCCTGCGAAGCCCTGCGTTCGCCCCCCACGATTCGGAGACAAAGTGCTCGCCGGAGGCCTCGATTGTTGCCAACCGCGAGGCTCCGACTTGACAGCGCTCTCTGCTCCGCGCCCTAAAGGTTGGCTAGGTTGAGCTCCTGGTTCATCCAGCTGAGCTAAGTGATTTCCGGGAGGCAATTCAAATGCCGACCGCCTCCCCTTGCGCTTGATCAGGGCACGCAACATAATTTGATTCAAGCGGTATTCGTTCCATGAGTCGGTGTCAAAACCGAAGTTGAAATAATCGGAGACTTCGCCGGCTTCCTCTTCTTCTTCTTCCGGCCCCACGTCATCGTCATCAACCCCAGCCGTCACGGTTGCAACTTCACCCGCGGAGGGCATATGCATGTCCTCACTGGTTTGTTCCCACGGCCGCTTGTCCAACGTGGATGGGTCCGTCTCTAACGTCTTCTGTTGGATGGGAACCTCGGGCTGGAAGCCGGGAGTTGTGTACACGTGGGCGCCGCCCGTGGCGGGCGATTCAACGACATTCAAGGGTGCGCTTGGTGTTTGCACCAATCCTGCTGGCTGTTGAAAAGGTGAGCTGTATCCACTCGCGCCAACCGCTGATGTTGTACGGGGCGTGGATGGGGTTGACGGGGACGCGTCGCTCCCCGGGACGTACACTTGGTCATCCCCTCGCACATACGAAAATTGCCCGGACTTGCGCATTTCTGCGAAGCGTTTGCGTTCCTCTTTTGTCGTCTGAATGTTGCCATCGTTTTCAATTCCTGAAAAGAACGCATCGTCGGCGTCGCCAGCGGTCTCGCCGGCGCTCTCACTTGGATCCTTGGAACTTTCTGGTGTGCCGGGAGGAAGTGGGGGCGCCGCACTCTCGGCCGCCTGGGCTTCCGCCATGGTCACTTTGTCCGTGTGTCTCCTTTCGTGTCACCTGGCTCAAGCAGTATCGTTCAACACAAACTCGCGGGTCCGCGTTGGAAATCACGGGCTGCAGCCGGTCATGCACAACCACATCTGGGTGCGCTTTCGTGTCCGCTTTTTGATGATTGTGTTTTTTTTTTTTCGTTTTGCGTAGGTGTCCAGATTGTAGTAGTGCTTGAGGTCTCGAAGTAATCGTCGATCGTTTGTCACTCTACACTGCCCGTCAACGTTGTTATCGTAATCACCATCGTCATCACACTCCGACAGTCCCAATCCCCAAATCGTCAACAAAGTTGTCGTCGCCGAAGTCGCCACAAGTCGTCGTCAAAAGCCCGACAACCTCCACAAAGTCTTTCCGTCACCAAAGTCGTCATCCATGTCCTCGTCATCAAAGTTATCGTCAAACTCGTCATCAACCAATGCCGCCGCCATCAAAAGACGTGTCATCAACATCAAAGTCATCGTCGTCGAAGTCGTCGTCACTCGTCATCCGTCCGTCATCATTCATCGTGAGCTGTGTTGTGTTGTGTTTTGATGACTGTGACGACGACGACGACGATGACGACGACGTCGACGTCGACCAACACAACGACGAACAACGAACGACGAACGACGAACGACGACGAACGACGACGCCGCGCAAATATCGATTACCATTTCCGTGTACTGTCGTTTTGCACTATCATTTAATCTTTTCAATCTCTAACCGCTATTTAATTCATTACCAATGAACTATTATGTGACACTACGGTACTATTTTCGGTATTTCACTTCGGACATCGCCGATGGCCTTTCGGTTGTTCAGTCGTTTACTGGGTCTTAGTTGTCCGTTATAGCATCCATCTTCTTTGTGGGCGTTGTAGGTCCCATTGTGCGATGACTGCGCTGTGAGCTGTAAGCTGTGAGCTGTGAGTGAGTGAGTGAGTGAGTTGAGATCCTCTCATACGTGGATCATGTACTTATCTTTGTCTGAGAGTTCACATTGGATTCAAATAAAGGTAGGCCACTGTTACACAGTACTACTAATCCTTGTATCGGGGCTTAAATGTTGGAATTCATCGTGAGTGACCATCGTTCGGTAATTGAACGGTGGTGAGTGAGTGAGTGAGTGAGTGAGTGAGTGACTGCGGAGCAACGGAGTGAAAGCGACGTTGACGTCTCACTCACTCTCACTCACTCACTCACTCACTCACAGTCACTCGCTGTCTATCTGTCTGTTCGGCGACCACTCACTCACTCACTCACTCCGCTCACAGTCACTGACTGACTTTGTTTGTTCGTTGGCTTCTTCGTTCGTTGATTTCGTTCGTTGACTTCGTTCCTTCGTTCGTTGACTTCGTTGACTTCGTTCGTTGACATCGTTGACTTCGTTCGTTGACTTCGTTGACTTCGTTGACTTCGTTGACTTCGTTGATTTCGTTCGTTGACTTCGTTGTTTGACTTCGTTGACTTCGTTCGTTGACTTCGTTCTTTGACTTCCTTCATTCGTTGGCGTCCGTTCCTTCGTTCCCGGCTTCGTTTGTTGACTTCTTCCCTTCGTTCCAAACGTTCCAACGTCCTCCCATCGATTGGCTGGTGGAGGTGGAGGAGGCAGCGGTTCGAGCTGCTGGTAGTGGTCCTGGCTGTGCGTTTTGTTTCGACCAGTGGATGGATCGATTCGTACACTGACAGAACAGACGCTTTCGGGAACGGCGTGGAACATTGCCTCGTGGTTGACACTGCTGGTTTTCTTCAAGATTGAATTTGTGGTTGCGAACATTTTGTGATTGCGTTCTTCGACAGTGAAGTGACTAGGTGAGCTCCTCAGTGGTGGTAATTTGATACTGCGGCTTTGCTTGCGCCTCGTCGAGGTTGCGGCAAGACGAGGTCGAGGAAGATGGACGACGACATGTGGACTGCCGGGCGGATGAAGCGAGAGCAACTCCAAGTTTTCTCCGATAAGCTGTCGCAGTATCTCAACAAAATCGAGAATTTTTCGCCAGAAAAGTATCGTGGAATCCCAGATGACTCTCTGAAGACGGTGCAGGCACTCGAAAACGAGTCCTTTGACTTGCAGCAACGATACGACGAAGTTTCGGAGCAAATCGGGCGCAAGAAGGCGGCCATCGAAGCAACCCAGACAAAACTCACGAACACAGAAATTGCAGTGCGTAATTCGCTGGCTCCGTACCAGAAGCTCCTTGAGAGGCTCAAAGCAGAAGAAACCAAGCTGCGCGAGAGGATTGTGCAGGAAGGTAAGCTCCCTGAGCTCAAGAACTATCTCCTCGGGCAGGCGAAGCTTGTCGAAGAGGAAGAGTCGCTCAAGCAAGAGCTCGCTGACAAGGAGGCACATCTCGCAGAATTGCGCGCAAGATTGTGCGATATCGACGTGGAGTCGTTCCCAGAGCACGAGCGAGCCAATGCCGAGCTCTACAAGAAATGGAAAACGTATCTGAAGCAAAAGAACGATGTCGAGCGAGACTTTCGCGAGCAGAAAATGCAAACAGAGGAGAACATTAAGACACGCCAGGAGGTGCAAGATGTTTTAGCCGACATGGAGCGGCAAGCTCGCTTAGTGCAGCTGGAGATACAAGCAGAAAACTATGCGAAGGAAATTGAGGCGACAGCATCGAGAGTAGCGGAGGTGAAGCAGAACATCGCGCAATCCGCCTCCGCAATTCAGCGATTCAGAACTGAGTTTGAGCAAATGCGCACTGCCATCATGCTCAACAAGACCGTGAAGTCATCGCAAGTCGAGCAGTTGTTGGAGCATAGGCAGCGCATGCAGAGGGCCGAAGAATCGTTCCTAGACTTCATGAACGCGCAGCGAGAACGCGTCGTGCAAGAAGAAGCCGACAAATGGCGCGGCAAGGTTGAATCTGCGAAGCAACAGGCAGCCGAGAGTCTGCAGCTTCGAGAAGAGGAGCTGGAAGGCCAGTTTCAGGATATGCGTCGTCAACTGACTGCCAAATATGAAGCAGGGTTCGCACCTTTGCTGCAGCAGGCGGACATCAAATACACGGAAGCGAAGGAACAGACCCGAAGTCTGGAAGATCAAATTGCTGAAAAAGAGGCTGCCATTCAACGGGAAGAGGATGAAATTGCGGACTTGCAGCGCACAATTGATGGGCTGTCTTTCAAAGCTGAAGATGGTGACGATCGAGAGGCCGAAGCTCTTGCCTCTGCGCGAAATGAACTCGAAAGGTTGTGGGTTGAAATGAATGTGGACCCATCTGAAATTGCACAGTTCTTAAGCGACATCGACATGAACGCTCCGTACTGCGAAGAAGTGTACGACCTGTATAAACAAGAAGAAGCAAGGCTGCGGGCCAAGTGATGTCCCATTGCAAACTATAAACTATTATTCCGTACCAGCACATTTTGATCCTCGCATGTGACCCACGTCCGAGTAGAAACAATCACTCAAACATGCAACCGCTCCACAAACTATGACATTGTCTACAGGAAGGGGGCGGAGCTTTCGTTACTCGTCCTCGGTGGTGCCTGCTGCTTGGAATACTTGCACAAGCTGACCGGCCTCCCATTCTCCCCACACGTAGGCGTTGTCGGTGACACCTCCGGTTCCAAGTAGGACAAGAACTCCTACTCCGTGCGGCAACAGAGGGTCAGCAGCTCGCTGACTCTTCTTTGTTCTGCTCTCTTGTTCAAGTGGCTGCACTAGAGCCGGATCGAAAAATGATGCAGCTCCGTTCTCATGTGCATTGTCCCTCGCTCCAGAACCTGAAATCTCTCCGCGCTCCCAAGTTCGAATGTCGAACTGTGAGCGTGGCGCCACCGCCCCCACAAAGTAGTCACCATTGCCGAACATTATCGTCTCTTGTTTGTCTGCTGGGCGCACTTTGTTCGTTGCTGCCTTGGAGCGCGCTTGCGCTGGCACAGAGAGCAGCGACATCTCGGCGACAAACTTGGACGTTGTCCCGGCACGGACTGTAAAGGTCGTGGCAGGATGGGATCGAATACAGTCTGTGTGTGTTGCCTGTGCCTGTGCCTGTGGGTCGGCGGGGTCTCCTCGCGCCGCATCGGCGTTGTTGCCGGTGTCGGTCGCGCCTTTCGTCGCCTCCAACGCCGTGTGAAGATCTAACAACACCCCATTTTCGTTCTGACCCGCGAGAGACAAACCGGCATGCAACACTCCGAACTCTGCAACTCGGGTCAATTTTCCGTCTGTCCATGCTCCAGCAACATACGTTCGCTTCTTCCAATCGATTCGCATGCCGTGCCCATGAAAGCGCCTAGCATAGCATTCACACAAATTACCGTCACGCTTGTTGCCGACATGCCGACGGAAAGTAGCAACGTAAAGTGGGTGATAGTTGTTGGTCGGAATCATACCCTCTAGCAAAGTCGCCAACATAAGACACCCCATTTGGCTGTCGCTTGCCGTCGGCATCAATCATAAATTCGCGCCCACTCGTGTGAGAGTGATACACTCCAGGGCCATTCAACTGTGGTTCACCGTGGCCATTTTCTGGGGCCGTGGTGTTGTGTTGTCCGCTAACAGGTTCCTGTGATCGTTGGAACTCCCCTTCTAGCGTTATGCCATCCTTCTCAACGAGTCGGCCAACGCCGCACCTACACCACGACGATATGTTTGGTCAGATACGTCGGCCGTGTGTGCAACGGACAATGGCACTCACACGCTTGACTGATCGCACATCCCAGAGTATGACACGACGTGGTCGCTGCCCCACGAATCGCCGCTTGAAGCCCATCTGCATAACAACGGACATGTGAGCCACGGACGGCAACGGTAAGTCCCGCACGCCAAAAGCAGGCGCACCTGACATTACAGCAACTGTTTGAGAGAACGCCGTCAACCCATGTTCCTCCAGTGATGGTGCATATATCAATGGTAAGCGATTCTTGCAACTCCTTCTCCCTTGCTTTGTTGCGCTTTCCTTGAGGAGCCAGCGGAGGCGGAAGAGCCCGAACACGCAGGGTGTTCGATACGCACGAAGTTCGCCCAGTGGATTGCAGCGCTGCCGTGCTGACGAACTGTCCGCGCAGCTCAAACGATGCGCGAACGAAGTCGGCATCCGGAATGTTCAATCTACCTGCGCTAATCCGCAAGGGACTTGTTGGCACTGCTGAAGAGTGACTGAGCGCGCGTCGGTGTCTGCGCTCCTTGACAATGGCCGCGGTGCTGGTTTTACGGCCCGCCCCCCAAGTCGCTGTGCGACTCTTTTTTGACATGGCAGGTTTCTGCTTTTTGTCAGCCTTGGTGCCCTTCGCGGTAGCTCCGTCCCGCTGCGACTTTGGAACGATGTCGCGTGACATGCGGTTTGCACCGGTTGTCGACTCTGCCCCACTATCTGAGGCATCTAACTTGAGTCGTGCGGTTTGTTGAACGATACCCTCGTAGTCGTCGGCGACGTGCCCGCTTTTGAACCAACCACGAAATCTTGCGCCAGTGTAGAAATCTAGGGTACCTTGCCCATGAAACTTGTTGCTGTCGAACTCTCCTGTGTACACATTGATCCTCAACGTGTAATCTGACGGAGTGGGAACGAAGGGCGTCAAGCCGCCCTGAGGATTTACTTGGGGACTGCCGCGACGGGCAGGTGAACCCGGTGACTCAGCGTCTGAACCGCAAACAACTTCGTGCTTTGCTTTAAAATTTTCGAAGGCCTTGAGAAACTCAGCCAGTGCCCCTGATGCCAACCATTTTTCTGCAGGCCAGGCAACAAAACGCCGCAGTGGATGTTGCAACTTGGTAGTTTGAGGTCCAGTGACACCCGCGTCCCAAATCATTGTTCCTCTTCCGCGCATCACTCCATTGGCAAAGTTGCCCACGTACACTCTCCATCTTGGCTTCTTTGACGCCTCGACTTCACCCGACTTGACTTTGGGTGGCTGCGTTAAGAAAACCCCACGCCCATGCATTTCCCCATCGAGCAAATGCCCTGCCACACAGCATGCATGTTGTCACGATCCTGCGTGGGTTGTGTCCATGCGCAATGGTATCTTACCGTAGTACGATGACCTTTTGGATGCCCACGACAACTTCAATTCAGTGTTGTTGTCTGCTGCCGATGTTGGTATGTCGTCCTTTGACACAGTGTCAACAGACGAATTATCATCCACTTCTGCTGCTGGCTTCGTGACGGTCTCCAGCTTGAGTCCTTGGTAATGACCGTCATCGGCGGTGCTACAATGTGATGTCATGGCAATAAAACACTCCTTCTACTGCGACCCCTCGCCTCGAAGTGCCACCAACCAAAATACATACCTCGACAGAACACCTGCTCCTTGCATTGCACCATGAACCCAGCCGCCAACGTACCTGCACAGCACGTATCAAACTGTCAGCAACACTGGAAATCTGAGTGTGGCTCGAGCAAGAGCACAACCCACTTCAACGCGAGTGCCGGCCATATCACGGTTGCCGTGCCGTGGCACTGGTACTCTTCATCAAAAGCGCCTTCGATTTTAACTCCTTGTGGGTGTTGGAACTGATCTTCGTCACCGCCTTCACTTTTATTTGCGGCATCAGAATTTTGAGAAGGAGCATAAGCCGAAAATTGGACGCGAGCAAACTTCGGCTTGCCATTCCGAAACATGCCACGGTACACCCACAATCGCTTGCCTGTGCCCGTGTGAAACGCTGTTAGCTCGCCTTTACCATGGAATCGGTCATTGTCCCAATTGCCATTGTAGCACAACACAGCCCCTGCTGTCTCGTCGACCGTATCGTTCGCGTTGCCCTCGTCGTTCTCACTGGCAGCAGTGTTGGATTCGGATACCGCGCCTTGAACGGACTGCGTTCGCGCGTACCAGTAGCATGTCCCCTCGCCTGCGCGCACACCATTTTCCCAGTTGCCAGAGTACTTCCAAAGCAATCTCCGTTTGGAGGGACTCAAAGCCTTTGGAGAACCGGCAATTGCATCTCCGACGTTTTCCACATCCTCGAGTGGCGAAAAGCACTCGAACGTGCCATGTCCGCAAAACAAGCCAACTTTGAATGAGCCTTCATACTTGTCGCCATTGAACAACTGGATGATGCCTTCGCCATCAGGGGATCGCGCGAGACTCTCAATTGGTCCGCTGTAAATCCCTTCTGGTAGAACCTTTTCACTTACAATGGTCTTGTCAGCTTTCTTCATGGTGAAAACAACACAATTACCTCATATCGTTCATTGTTTTGCTCGCTTGTTGCCAGCGCCTATTGATGAGCTGCTTGACATCTTCTCCCGACCTCTGCGCTTCGTTTTTGCAACGAAAAAAAATCATGAACACATCACCTGTTTCCACCGATACATCGTCACAGGTGTTACGACTATTATACGTGCCCCATACAATGCATCAGCCACCTCGAATCTATCATACTTGGTGAGCTCTGTCCCACACGGACACTTGTCTCATGTATCCACGTCACCCACTCGTTCTTGTCAGGGTCAGGGTCTCCACCTATGGCAGCATCGCCGTGCCCGCGTCGCACCCAAGTTATGTTGTCTTTTGTGTTCCTCGAGCCCAAGTGCACCCTCGCGTGCTTTCGCTCGCCCTCACTCTTGCTCTCCACCTCCAACTGCAACTAAAGTGCAAGCCGTGCAGTTCAAAGTCTGCAACACTTTTCAGAAGCCAACGTTTGTTTCAACCGTTGCCGTCGTCGTCGTCGTCGTCGTTTGCGTCTTCGTAGTCGTTGTTGCCGTCGTCGCCGTTATCGTTGTGAAAAGTTACCGTGGGTAGTGGCTACCTCTGATGTCACTGTTATCTCATACATTACTTCAGATTCTTAGGCACTAGCACACCCATAATTTGTGATTATTGTCTGTACGCTTTAGTGACTATTTCGGTTATTCTAGTGTTTGAACTATGCAATTCGCAGTTCATTGTTTTATGTAATATTTAGGATTCATCTGCAAAAGCTCTCTACGGTTTTTGACATATTTTTCCCGAGAGAACTTTAGTGACTGTGAGGGACGCAAACCGTAATTTGACTGCCAGTCACTCACCGCTGTGAGCTGTGAGCTGTGAGGCTGTGAGCGAGTGACCTCCACTCGTCTTCCTTCGCTGCTGGGTGAATGAACAAGCATCTCTCAGCCGTTCACTGAAGGCACCTCTAAACTATGGCTTTTATTTGAGCATTACAGACATGGATATAATGCCTGGAAAGTCTAAAATATTGGTCTGGTTAAAAGCCATAGTTTGATCTCGGCGCGTGACTGTGCTGCTGAGGCTGCAGAGGTGACCGAAGTTCGTTCGTTCGATCGATCGTTCGATCGTTCGTTCGTTCGTTCGTTCGTTCGTTCGTTCGTTCGTTCGTTCGTTCGTTCGTTCGTTCGTTCGT
>ENA-OWNT01002690-OWNT01002690.1-seawater-metagenome-genome-assembly--contig:-NODE-2690-length-18011-cov-3.844597_pt1 | contig 18011 bp, 15 predicted proteins | sample MGYA00238136_ERZ651165 | MGnify/ENA primary metagenome ERZ651165 (study PRJEB26861, sample SAMN08777766) | seawater metagenome | isolation source: coastal seawater | place: USA: Florida | collected...
TGTGTGTGGGCGGTGACGCGGTGACTGACTGACGACTGCGTGACCCGATAAGTACGTACAGTACACAATGTACACTGTACACTGTGTGTTGTACACTGTACACACACTGTGCTGCACACGGTTTTGGTTGTTGGTTGTAGGCTGCAGGCTAGAGCAGATGCCAGAAACAAGAGCAGAGGAGCAGAGGAGCAGAGGAGCAGAGGAGCAGAGGAGCAGAGGAGCAGAGGAGCGGAGGAGCAGAGGAGCGGAGGAGCAGCGGAGCAGCGGAACAGCGGAGCAGGGGAGCAAAGAAGGACGACGACGATGATGTGTGGAGTACGAAACGGGTTCTTTGTTCTTTGTCTTGTTTTTTGGTCTTGTTAGTTCGAGCACGATGCACGCCTGAAATGCTGTCACACCTGAATGAAAAATCGAAGTCAGGTAGTCTTCATGGAGAATTTGTGAATGGGAACAAAGAAGCTTTAACGTTTCAATGCATGTGAAGAACAATGAGTAGGGCTGCAACAGGCATGTATGTCGTGACGAGGGGACTAGTCTGTGGTCGGTCTATGCCGACCTAACTAACTGTAGTCGAGTGTACGAAACCAGGCATGCAATAAATTAAGGGCAAGAGCACCTGTGCTGCGACTGATGATGCGTTGCAAAACAATCAAATCGCCCGCGAACATGCAGACTTTATTAGATATCGTGGAATGAAATATCTCCAAGGTCGATATGCTCAGTGTCGACAATTGACTTGTTCACAACTTTCAACAGATGCGGATTTTCTAAAGCTGCCGCAACTCGCTCCTTGTCATTGAGCTGCTTGTTGATCGACTCCTCGTTGGAGTGAGATCCGGGGAAAATAGTCACCCGCGTCTTGAATCGCGCGGGGATCGAACGAATGAGCTTCACGCGAATGCACAGACCAATGAGAGTCGCCATGCTGCAGTGAGGTATGGTCGGCGTGAACTGAATATCTATTGTGCCGGCTTCATTATCGACTTTCACGTGATCCACCTGAACTACTTTCAGCTGCTCCAAGGTGAGGGGGTGCTCCGGATCATTCAAGTGACGAATATGCTCGAATACTTCGAGGCTGTCGATGGGGGACGCTTCGTGTTCTCCTGTCAGCAGGGCTGCGAAATCATTTCGAGATGTTTGGCCAATGGCATGGACCGTCGGATTGAGGTTTTTCCCGGTAGTCATAGCGCTCGCCATTCACAAAGGAACGCCAGTGCGCGGCTCGAGAATCTGCTGAGTCAACTCACATGCGCGCAGAGTGCCAACGGAACACAGCGAAAAGTATCAAAGATCGAGGAATTGTTGCGGTTTTTTCGACTAAAAAGAACTGTCACACAACAGACCGACGACGCTGCTGTGGCCAGGCTACAAACAGACAACAATAAGAAAGTGGCCGACGGCACAGCCATCAAAAGAGTAGGGAGACAACAGAGGGGAGGCACTGCAAACCCACACATAGATAGAACACCGCAGAAGAAACCATGGCGAACAAAACACCACAACAACAACAACAACAACATCAACAAATTGACAGTTTCACAATTCAACAAGACAAACAACCACAAACAACCACAAACGAACGCACGAACGAACGCACGAACGCACGAACGAACGCACGAACGCACGAACGCGCAAACTGCAAACACCAAACGACGAACACCAAACGACGAACACCAGACAACAGCAACCACAAACCACAAAGCACAAAGCACCAAAGCACTGATGACGATGGGCAAGGCCGGAGGCAGGCCAGCGCAGTCAGAGTCAGTCACCACACCCTCTCGCCTTTGCCTCACTCACTCACTCACTCACTCACTGCCACTGCCCTCTAATCAGTCATCCATCCAGCCACTCATCCAACTCACTCACTCACTCACTCACTCACTGTGAGATGGATTGACTGACTGTGAGTGACTGTGTGTGGGTGAGTGAGTGAGTGAGCGATGACCGATGGCACAACACAGTAATCTCTAATCAGGTCTCCACGTTTTTACACTACACTATTAGGCTCTAAAACGTGAAAGTCGTAGATATAGATAAATATTTCATTGGTGTGGCAGTCAGTGGCTGCCTGCCGGGGAGGGGAGGGGAGGGGAGGGAGCAGGGAGCAGCGAAGGAGGGTGTGGGAACGAACGAACGAACGAACGAACGAACGAACGAACGAACGAACGAACGAACGTCGGCGTGTGGATGCTTGGCTGGCTGGCTGGCTGCATGGATGGATGCTGACGCTACGACGACGTTCGGTTCTTGTTTGCGCAGTGCGCTCTCTCTCTCATCACTTACACCATCAGAGTCGGCGGAGTCGGCGACGGCGTCATTGTCACTGTCATTGTCATGTTTTGAGAAGCAGCAGCGACGGCAGCGACGACGACGACGACGACGAGGCATTGATGATGACGATGATGATGATGACGATTATGACGACGACGACGACGACGACGACGACGATGATGATGACGACGATGGCGACGCGACGCTTGTGTTGTTGCTAGCCACGAATTGTACTTGTGTGACCTTTGCTTTGTTGCTGGACTGTGCTTTGTTGCTGGACTTGCCTTGTCTGCTTGTGAGGTCGTTTGTTTGTTTGTTTGTTTGTTTGTCTGTTGGTTGGTTGGTTGGCTGCCAACAGGCACGACTCCGAGACTCCGAGACTGCGAGACTCCGAAACTCCGAACTTGCAACGTTGCTCTTCGATTGAGACTGGCTGAATGAATGTGGTGGACGTCTGAATGTCTGACAGTCTGACGATGTGGTGATCCGTTTGTCCGTGTGTCTGATGGCCTGTCTGCCTGCTCCCTATCGCTTGGCTGAATTGTGTTCTTCGTCTGTCTCAGCGTCACCTCAAGATTCGTGTTCACTTCCAAAGTACCAAGCCAGACATCGGGCAACAACTCACATCTGACGTTCGAAGAACTCCGTCGCACAACACATGCAGTGGACAAATAGTACACACACACACACACACACACACACACACATGCGGTCGTCGCTGTGAAATTAAATTTTGCGACGGGAAATATATTACTCTTCGCGCCTTGCCAATTTGTCGTACCAGCAGCTTGCGCGCTCCTAGCAAACCCGGATCTGACTGCTGCGTATGAGACACTGGGTCGACGATGGGAATTGTCGATAACCTCCGCACTGTGCGCTCCAAGCTGGTAATTTCGCTGAGCATTGCCGCAATAGGATGTGCACAAGTGATAACTGGAGGAGTACTTGGCGATGATGTTTACGGATGGGGTTCGTGCATATATTGCAAATGCCAGTTCGGTTGTTCAATGATGAATGACGTCTCAACTGTTTGCACGAATGTGCTCTCTTTCAGGGATAAGTGCTTTCACAGTCATCAGCGCTCTGGCCGTGGTGGCGTTTGCGGGCTACTGTCTCTTTCTCCGAGATGCCGTGGACAAACAATTGGCTTTTGGTCTATGTGTATCATTGTTGCTGGTCAACTTGCAGGCAATGTTTGTGCTCGGCGCGTGCACGGCTCCTTTGGCCGAGAACTTCGCAAACGAAATCATGAGCATTTATGAAGATATAATAGACGAAATGCTCACAAGCGAATGCACTTCGTGTATGGAGACTGAGGACATAATTCAATCCACAATGGTTGATGCAAACTCGCAAAATTACGGGGCGGAAGCTGCGTATTGCATTCTTAGCGTTGTTCAAGTAGGTGGATGCAACACGCAACTGGGGAGTGCAATGTCATTGTCTTTGCATTGTAACTCGCATTGTGATCATAGGTGATTGCCTTGGCGGCCGGTTGCGTAGTTTTCCTCGACAACGATGCACTCTCCGAGCTTGACATCTTGCCCAACTCGTGCATCTCTGTTGATGACTCTGCAGCGTCCGTGTCACGGGACGAACTCGGTTTTGATGAGCTATGAGATCCGGACATATTCCAGCCACGAAATGGACCAGTCACATGCCCACAGACTGGAGGATAAGAGTAGCACGCTCGTGGACACTCTTTGTGTATGTGTGGATTTCAGTTCCACTCCAAACCAGCGCACGTACCCTAACTAACATTAGGTTTGCAGCCGGACTCCTAAACACTATGTTTTCTCGCCATGGTCCAACGGTGTGTTATGCGACGGTACTTCGTTCCACACCATGTCAGAACACTTAGCAAGCCCGGGGCGTGTGGCAGCGAGATCCAGTCGACAAGTTGTTGCGCGTCACGTGTTCAGGAATCATGACAACTAACAAAGAATGTGTTGCGTCTCGGGCACTTGTTGTCCACATCGCTGCATTAGCAACTCCGATACAGCAACGTTGCGTTTTACTCGCTGGTGGAACCGTAGTTGGGGCCACTGCCACACGGAGTATTCCGTAAGAAACCAGCAGCATAGGCTTTGGCTTCGCCAATGATCAATGCCTCGTCAGCAGTAGCTGCAACACACGGAACAAGAGTCGACGAGCGACTGACAGAGTTTTTGCGTCGCTCGCCACACACGACACGACATGAGCAATGGTCGAGACCGCGGAGCATCAGAAGTACTTGAATTGTCTGTGACGGACGTCATAAGACTACAATATAAAACAAAATTATAATAAAAGTAATTGCCTACACAATTCCCAAGTTCGAGACAGTGGCAACGTTGAGTGTCAGCTTGCCGGTCAAGTTAGTTGGAGCCACTGCCCTTGCCCTTGTTGCTGCCCACACCCTGACCATTGCCGTTGCCGTTGGCACCCGAGCCAGTACCGGCGTTCTCGTTAGCGTTCTCCTGGCCGTTCTCGTTGGCGTTGCTGAGGCCAGACGGTCCATCGGAGGCACCTTCGGCTTCTCCGCAGTTGCAGATAGGGACTTTGTTCTCGGGCACATCGGCGCACTGCACGCAAATGGGATCTTCGCCGTGGATCTCAACGACGAACCAGTCACCGCTCTCGGTGGCGCCATCCGGGGGGCAGTTGCCCTCCGGGTACACGTCGGGGTTGTTGTCGCCGTTGCAGCCAACTCCTTCCAAGCCACCATCGGCGGTGAGGCAGATGCCTTCTTGGGGTTCTTGCGAGACGCAGGTCTGAGCCAGAGCGTGACCAGCGAATCCGAGCAAGAAGAGTCCAGTGAGCTTCATGGTGTCTTGTGGTGGATAAGAGAGAGAGAGAGAGAGAGAGAGAAGAAGAAGAAAGGCGGAGGAAAACTGAGAGTTGTGTTTGAATATTGTAAAACTTTCTTGTGATGCAAACACCCCACATACTATTTTGGTTGTGACCACGGCGGGTGGTCTGAACTGTCGGCGTCGCCGGGCTTGAGCCGTCGGGCGAAACTTGTCACTCGACGCTGTGGTAGGCAGCGCTGCTGCAATTGGGGGGGGGGGGGGGGGGGGGGGGGGGGGGGGGGGGGGGGGGGGGGGAGGCAGGCGTGCGCCTGCCCGACAGCTCCCATGTCGTAGCTCTAACGCCCACCACGGAGCCCCGGACCAGTGACCAGAACGAAAATATTCAAAGACGTTCGGTTCGCAACCGAGTCGCGCTGTGAGTCAGACGCGCGTTCTGCAGTCACAGCTCAATTTTTTTGCAGGTGCAAGTGAGTAGTCGGTGGGTTACGCTTCACACTGGAACCGTGCCGTGCTCAACGAGTCACAATCAAATGTGGGCTGTGCGTGTGTGTGTGCGCGCGCGCGCGAGGCAGTCGGCCACGCGGCTACGCAACGTTGACCGAAAGAATTGAGGGGGCTGCGGCGACAATGAATGGCTCGACAACGCAACAACGCGACAACGCTACAACGCGACAACGCGACAACGCGACAACGCGACGGCACACAGGGCGCAGGGACACAACAGCAACACCGCGAAATATTTCGTGCGCCTGTGCGGAGAGTTGGCTCTAGTCACATTACCGGAAATGTTCGTGGTCACTGCAAGAACGCGGACGACAGTGGGGTGACTGTGAGGTGGATATCACACCTTCATTCGGGAATCCACGCAAAGTAACTTCGACTGAGCTTCGTGCGCGGCGAACAGAACAATTCGCGCGGAACTGTGCGTGCAGTCAACTGTGACGTTTGTTCTTACCAGTCCACAGCCCACAGTGCCCACAGCCCACAGCCCGCAGTCAGTCAGTGATGGATGAATGAAGGAACTGTGAACTGTGAACAGCCAACAGCGAACGACAACGGCGACAACGCGACAACCCAACGAAGGAACGAAGGAACGAACGACCGAAGGAAGGAAGGAAGGAAGGAAGGAAGGAAGGAACGAAGGAACGAACGCACGGACGGACGGACGGACGATTCGCACATCTGAGGGATCTACAACGCCCACTGATGAAGTAGAGAAATGTAGTGGTCGATTAAAGTCCTTTTGTACCACGACACCGTCGAAGGGTTGAACGTGATGAAATTTCAGCCTGGTCGAAGGGTTGTTTGAAATTGTGGTTGGTGTGCTACCTGCAGTACACGTTGTATGTACCCAGTACTGTCAATTGTGGTATAAAACACGTTCGTCGATTGTCAGCCGTTGTTTGCATCGTTCGTTGGTCGTCGTTCGTTGTTCGTTGTTGTGGAGTGCACGAGTGCACGTTACAACGTTCACCACAACGACGAAGCGGCGAGACGACGAGATGACGATGACGAGGCGACGAGGCTGCTCGGACGGCACTGACTTCTTGGCTGTACATACACCAACGAAAGCTTGATCACGCTTGACTTTTGCTTCATGGACTGCTTGTGGCGCTTACTACTTACCTCCCGACCGACGGGCTTGCGTGCTTATGTCCTCACCGCGGTATTAATCCATTGACTGATGAACCGAAACTGGCTGTCGACTGACCGAAAGGCGAGCAAGAACGACCGGTGGGACCGCAGCACGGCAGTGAAAAGGTAATTGAAGACTTTTCTTACAGCTGCGGCATGCATTTTTTGTTTGTGCTTCTTTTGTGAGGTGCGCGCACTGTACTTTTTGAGGGTTGTCTTCTGACGCCACAAGTTCGGTGGTGACAATGCACGTTGTTCCAACGACATAGTTAGTTGCATCACAGGTATACGGGCGACCTACACGCGGCATTATGTCGGCCAAATCAACCAGTCGAAGTTCGGCCAGAGAGCCAGCAAAACCCGAGCCCATCCTTCCTCTACTCAAGGAGAAGAGCCGATTAGAAGCACAGAGACTGAAGCGGGAAAAGCGTATATTGCTCGAGCAAATGATTCGGTTCACCGATGCGGCAGAGAAGCAGATCGCTGGAAAACTTCACAAGTCTCAAAAGCACAGGTCGAGTCTTGACGTGAGAAATGAGAGCGAGCCGTATCATGCGAGGGCTCGCCTCCTCAAGGACTTGAAAATTGTGAAAGAGTTTGCCAAGCGAAAAATACCCAAACCATCACACTACAAGAAGTTACAACACCTGTACCCGCACGAGAACTTGTCTGAAACTCATCGTTCCACCCACACTGGACGATCAAGCGCCCGGGCCTCGACATCCAGAAGCTCCAGCCGTCATTCCGCCCGACGCATCGACCGTCCAAAAAACGATCAGTCCGGTTCTAGAACTTCACGGTCATCGCGGAATGATATGCGCTCCTTGGGTAGAACGACAGCCCGAAGCAGAACGAGTGCGACATCCAGGCAATCGACAGCCAGGAGCCACATTCAGGCATCCGCTCGTTCAACGCATCGATCTCCCAGTAAGTGGATACCGAAGTTATCCGTCGTTATGTTTTGTTCTTGACGATTGCATGCTTGTATCAGGGGAGTTAACTGCGCGGTCAACGCTGTCCGCGTATAACCTCGATATCGACTTACCAAGTGAACTGGCGGACTTGGACAAGATGAATCCAGACGAACTAAAGCAAGCGCGGAAGAAAATGCAACAAGCATACGATCAATTGGTAGCTAAAGAGCGCAAGTACAAATCACTGTACTCGGCACGATCAACCGCCCGAAGCGACGTTACGTTCGTTGATGCATGCACACAAACTCATGCATGGTTCTTGTTCTCACAATCGCACGTTGTGCTTCCCTGATCCATGCGCTGGCGCCTTTCGCAGGTCCGATTACTATCCCGACATAGGCTCGGCGCGTAGTGCGTACACGATTCGTTCACTCCCAGTTCAAGTCAACCCACGCCCTAAGTTCGTTCCAACTATTTATGATGCGATCATCGAATGAGCTCCGGGCAAAACCACTTGCTCACCCAGCTGCCAGTCATCGGCGTCGGCTTCGACTCGCAAGAAACGAAGTTGTGGCCGGTGATAATCTATTATTTATCGTACCCACACAGCCATCGTCATCGGTAACAAAAGGCTATTATTGAATACAACTCCGTTGCATTGCGGGGTCGAATCCATCGACAGATACACTGCTGCTCCGTTTGCGGGATAATTTGGTTGATTCGTCCACCTGCACCATGCACTAGTGGTGAGCTATGAACGCGCGGCAGCCATGTCGACGACATTGATGTAGGTACGCACCCGCAAACTGGTCCACTCTGTGTATTTGCAGGTGGCGTTGACGCAACGAGCCCGTACGCGTGACCGAAGCACACGCCAAGTGAATCCGTTCCAGTGTACATCGTGCGCGGAAAACCACAATTGTTGCTTGAGTTTGACGGGGCCAAGCATGTTACTCTAGTTGGAGAATAGATGGCATCGTGGCAGTCAAATGCAACGTTTGTTTCCGGTGACAATGTTTGACTTTGTGCGTTTGGAATTTGAAATTTGAGCGCGTGCTGATATGACAACACCTGGCACATAATCAATCAGCGACATCATCACATGATAGTATTTCACGAAAACATGCAGCGTGCACCAAAGGTACCTCTGCCGACGGAAGACGGTTGGCACCTTCGTCATAGCTTCCCGTCCAACTGAACGCCATCTCGGCACTGCTTTGTACCAACCACAGCGAATTGATGTTGGCACTTCCGTTTCTGTTCAATGGGTCGTATCGCCCTGATCCCGTGACAGCCAACCGAGACCCAAGGGAGGCATTGGCACCATAGCCGACAAGGGTCCACCCACCACCGTCGGTGGTCATGTCACAGTACACTTCGACTCCGCCGTAGTCCTTTTGCATGGATGTTCCTGCCGAATAAGATGGCGGAAATACCGTGTACTTCCCCGACAGACCACCTGTTCGATGGCAAAATCATGTGAGGACGCTCTGCAATTGCTATATGCACGAATGCACGAATGCCGGTACGCACCTGTTGCCAAGCCAAGCAATTGGGCACATGTTTTTGGGCGTGCTAATCGAACGACAGCAACCTCCCAGCGGCGTCTTTCTCCTTCAATTGCAGCCCGCTTTTCTGCGATGTTTTGACCCATACGACGAAGCTCCGCTGACGACGCTCCTCCATGGAGTAAATTTTCGATCGCCTGTTCACACATGCATGTCGCTTCAGCTCCCACTACCGTTGTCCCGCGCAACGGAACAGTGACGCAAGCCAACATACCGCACGCATCTGCATTAAGTTCGCAGCATCGTTCATGTTCTTCATTGTTGCGCTCAGACTTTGCCTTGTTGCCGCCTCCTTGCGAAGGGCTGCAAGAAGTTTCATTTCTCGCGCTAGGCGCGCAGCCGCCTCAGCAGCAGCTTTGCCTTGAAGATCCTTGAGGGCAGCCTGTTCAGTAGCGAGGACCACAGCTTGAGTGGTAGTCCCCTCGTACGTGCAGGTGCACATAGATGCACTAACCTTCAATTTGCTCAATTGCGCCAAAAGCTCGGCAATTTGTTGTCGTAACCGTGCCATTTCTGCATTCTCGTACGCACTGGGAACAAAACACATTGTTAAAACTACGACATGCCGGTCGTGCTTGCGTCAAAGCCATGTCTGAACTCACGTGATAAGTGCTTCGAGTCGCCCCCGCTCTGCTTTAAGTTTCGCCAGCTGAGCTAACAGGCTGTCAATAACGGCCTTGAAGTTTCCAGGCATGGCGTGTGCACGTGCAGCAATTTCAGCGCGCAGGCTACATCATGCAAATTGTCACTTCAAGTTATTGCCTGTCAGCATTGCCGCAGGGACACAGAGAAGCAAGTTGAACGTACGTGTTTGCTTCAGCATTGAACGCTGCTTCCATCTGCCGTAGCTGTCTTGCGACCGGGCTCGACCCATACAGCGGCGCGCAAGCTCCCTCAAGACATTCCTGGTGCCGCCCGCACATATTACTGCCTTCACATGCAGATTCTTCTTGCACGGCACGACAGGCGTCATCCACACATTGCTGGCCGTTACCACAAGCAGCACTTGTATAGTTGGTAGGCTGGCTACTATTCAGCGAACAAAGGGCCCCGATTGAAACGGCAACACATTCGTTCATGACGCAACGCTGGGATTTCTCGCAGGAAATATCAGCTGAACAGTACCGTGAGGCAGCGTCGCCTGGGCCAGGCGCAACGTTGGCAACAGCCCTTTGCTTTTGCCCAACGGATTGCAAAGCACACAGGCATTGTAAACCGCGAATGTCATTGTCAAATCGATTTGGCTTGACTTGCAATGTGTTGGTTTTCGACTGGCTAGTACCGAGCTTCGCAGCAACTAATGCGCCAGGATCACGTCTAGTTTGCGTTGCTTGCACAGCAAGGTCACTTGAACTTTTCGCATCGACCTGTACTCGCAAAACCTTTTCTCTCAATGACCGAAACTCGCTGGCAAGACGAGGAGACGTCTGGTCCCACGAAACGTCTGACTTCGCACTCGCAACAGCAGAACGCAGACGAGTGCACACGCTGTCGACAACGGGGTTCGTGGCGAGATCAGTGGTCAAAGCCGACTCTCCTCCGCTCGATTGAAAGAAGGAACGGTACGCGTTACGAAGGGTGCCATTGTCTATGAACTGCAAGCACCCCTCGCCATCAAACGATGTGGTTTGAGACGCGTGCGACATTACGGAGTGGTACAACGGCACGCAGTGGCCTGCAGCACATATCATTTCATTTCCACAGTCCGTTGTGAAGGAACACGAGGCATAGTTCGACACGTTGGCGCAATGTGCGCGGAAGCAAATTTGACCATTGCCGCAATCTCCTGCGACTTCGCAGCTGTTGTCCGGCGTATTGAGGGCAGTGCACTGGAACGTGCGAGAATCACACTGTTGTGCAGGTCCGCAGCTTCGCGCCGACATGCACGGATCTCCAATGGTGGGGCTTGTCCAAGCAGCGCGACCGAACACTGAGCGACACGCGCCGCCACGACACTGCATATTACGGCCACACTGAGAATCCACGGAACCCTGCTCATCGCACAATGCACCATCGCTGACTGGAACGCAGACCTCGTTAGCACAGAGTTCTCCGTTGCCACATTCTGAGGTGGTGTGGCACGCGCTGCTCAAAGTGTTATTCAATTTAGGTTGCGCTTTGCACCGCCCTTCAATACACGTCTGCGAAGAGCCACACTGCAGCGAGGATGTACATTTGCTGGCGGGGCCAGAGATGGCAGATCCTACATGTCCACCCCACGCCTGGCGACAGAATCCGAGACGGCATACTTGCCCTGCGGCACAGCCCGCGCCTGCACGCGAACGGTTGTAGGTTCGCTCGCACACGGCACCAGCCGCTTGCACCATGCAAACGCCTAGAGAAGTCTCACAGGCCATATCGTTCCCACATTCTTGACTTGTTTCACACTTTGCGAACATGTTCACTGGAATACACTTGTGAGAAGAGCAACGTTCGAACTGCCCGCAGTCCAATGAAGACTCGCAAGATGACCCAAACGATGCCTGCAACGATCCACTGACCACATCAGCAGTACGATAGCTGCGTTGGAAAAGTCTTCGGCATTTCCCCAACAAACATTCAGAGCCATCTCCACAATCGTCATCATCGGAACTGCAGCGATAACCGCTCGGCACAAACACACACTCGTCTTCTCCACGCCGTGTTCTGCGGCACTGCATTGAATTACCGCAACGACTCGCAGGATGAACTGCACCAAGGCATCTGGAGCCACTGGGATGTTGTTGAACGCACGTATTGTTGTGACAACTTTGGTATTGTCCGCAATCCAAGTGTGACATGCACCTTATTGCTGGAGGCGCCTCTGTGACGTTGCTTCGGCGATCCGCCAACACTGGCTGAAATTGAACTCGATTGTGGCGACTTCCGAACACTGGAGAGCACAATGAACTCTCACATGTGTAACCTTGTCCACAGCTGCCGCTGTTCGCGCACGGCGTTGACGCAGTGACAATCCCACATGTGCTGCCCAAACAGCGTCCACCATTTGGACAATCGGCGGTCGTGTTACATTTGATCGACGAGAACTTTTGTTGGAGCTGATGATAGTCACCCGTTAGGGCGTTGTCTTCCGATGAAAGGTCCACGTCGATCCCGAATTTGCACAACATTCGCTGTGGATCGCAAAATTGCGCGTATCCGCATTGCAAACTAATTTCGCAAGGGGCTCCGCTGAAGCTGGCAGCGTTCAGTTTTGCAAGCTGCTCCAAAAGAACGAGTGTTCCAATGGACACCTGTTGGAGCGCACCTGGGCCGCCGATCGGCGTTCTTTTGTCGTTCATCAACGTGTCGGTGTCCGTTGCACGGTGCGAGTGACCAGTAGCAAGATCCGTCGCCACCACGAGGAGGTGATCAATTTTTGTTCGAAGGGACTGCGCAAGTGCCAAGTGTGGATTGCAGTGAAAAGCTTTTGCTTGGTGGCCAGACACCGCACGCTCGAGGCGACGCAGCTGTGCTGTCAAGAGTTTGGTCTCGTTCGCGGTGTTTTGGCCAACTTGGGCACTTTGATTCAACTGTACTAGGACCCGTCGCAACTGCGACGATGTTTTGGCCGCCCCTTGTGCTGCTAACTTGCGACAGTCGGCATTGACGGCTAACACTTGCGCTGCTTGCGCGTCGCCAACAGGGTCAAAATATCCATCTACGGCAGCGGACGCATATCGGTCCTGAATACTCCGAAGCACGGCCCGAGTTTCTGACAGCTTTTGCTGCATTTCCACCACCGGATAATCTTGAAGGGAGGACTGCCCTCGCTGACTGAGGAGCTGAAACTTTTGCTGCTCCAATTCCGATGCGGCCGCCAACCGGTCGTCAACCTTCAGCCAATAAATTTCAGAGTCAAGGGCTTTCTCGAGCTCCAATGACTTTTCTGCAGTTGTTGTTTCCAGCGACTGCAGGCTGCCTTTCAATGCGTTGTACTGCGACGGATCTGCGAACGACTCCCGAGGTGTGAAGCCGAGGATCAAAGTGATGTTTTTCAGCTGCGATCGACCATTTTCGTATTGTTCTTGAAGCAACTGGCGGTAAGTTTGTGCCATGCGCCGCTTGCAATCAACAAAACAACGATTTCGACTCGGAGTTCGCGAACTAATCGCACACTCTTTCTCACACGTTCCGTACAGTTCGGAGCCAAAGTCTACCGTCTCATTCTGGCGAAGAAACACCTTGTCGCACGAACATATTAATTGAAGGTTTTCAATCAAACAAAAGCACGAGGCGTCTTCAAACCGCCTTGTGACATCAAGAATGGTCGGGAAATACTGCTCCAGCGTCCCAAACGATAAATCAGTACAACTGCTAGCAACAGATGACGCCTGGGCGGTTGTGCAGTTCGGAGTGGCCACAAGCACTCGCACATTCGGGCCGTTGATCAAAATGTCGTACTCAATCTGAAAACGTGCATTTGTGGTCGTTGAATATGCACGCTGAACGATCAGCGAGTTCGTTCCCAGTCTGATGGTACTGGTAACTCCAGCCGCGATGACGTAAGAGATGCAAATCACCAATAGCGGCAGCAGGATGTTTGCGCTGCCACGCACAAACAACATCATTCGGCCTGAACGCCGGGTTGTTCACGGCGATGCACGTGCTTGACGCCGACTCGCTATTCCGTGTATCATGGCGGCATCTGGTGGCCAACCGGTCTGACGGCACCGGTGCTCGACCATTAAAGGCTGGATTTACGTCATAAAAGTAAGGCAAAGTCCAACTCGCCTTAATCACTGCGGCCACATTTCCACACGGCGCTCGTCCAAAACCAACGAACGAAGAAGCACGTTGACACGATGGAGACTCGGTGCATACCCACTGAGAAACCAGGGCCATCTCTGCGCGTACATGCTCGAACGAAGCTTCTTGAGGTCACACGCGGTCCCAAACCCGTTCCCTGGCCCTCGGCACCAACTGCTTCTTCTCACAAAGCAGGGTCGTCGCCGAAGATCAATCTTGCACTGCGCGGTCCACCTCTCAGTCCTTCCGCCACTGCGTTGTCGTGCATTCGACGCCCTGCCACTTCTGCAACGAAGTGTCCTAGCTAAGTTCTCGAGTAGGTACTTTCATACAGCAATAAGTCACAAACAGAGTATGTCAACAAGTAGCAAAGGTCGAAGGCCACCGAACGAACGAACGAACGAACGATGGATGGATGAACAACCAAACGAACGAACGAACGAACGAACGAACGAACGAACGAACGAACGAACGAACGAACGAATCTTTGCTGCAGCGATGATGGATGACAACGAGTCCAACAACAGGCCGACGACTGATTCGAATACACTGAAGGTGAGCGAGTGAGTGAGTTCGTGAAATGACTGAATAAAGTGATCTGAACGCAAGTGAGTGAGTGAATGAAGTGAATGATTGATTATAGCCGAACAAGGCGCGTAAATGAATGGGTGAAATGAATGATTGATTATAGTGTTGTAACAGTGGACAAATGAGTGAATTAGCAGAGTGATTGATTTTACTGTATTTACAGCGAACGATTGAATGAAGAAAGTAGATGATTGATTGTAGTACAGTCAACGCCGATGAGTGAATGGACTTGATGAATGATTGATTTGAGTGAACCGACAGTGAGTGAGTGAGTGAGTGACTGACTGACTGACTGTTCTGAAGTCGCTCCGCAACAGCACTGCAGACACCACACAGGTTGCCTTGCTTGCTTGCAACGCACGGGACGACCGACCATCAACGTGTGAAGGCAAACTTTCGGGCTTCACATTGAGGTAGTACGTATCGGTTGGTATTCGCCTCGAGGCAGTGGCAGCAGAGGAACCTCTCAACAATGATACAATGATGAATAAATAGTTATTGTGTGCCCATTGCAACGACTGATCTTGCAACGTTGGCACGCGCTATCTTCGATCCCGACTGTGAACTTCGCGGGCAAGACACTCCCACGGATTATTCTTAGCCCAAGACTCAGAACGGGCACCTGTCGACTCATCGCAGATGTGGCTGCATCCAATCGCAATTGCTTTACACCTGCAACGTGAGAATATCATCATGTCAGAACAAATACTTGGGCGACCACAGAACGCCGCTCCGTGATATCGACGTACGCTGAAAACACAAAGCTGGCCATTTTTACTATTGTTGAAGTCAAAGTGGCGGGGTCATCGCGTTCCTGCCACAGAAAGTATACGAAGGAACAGAACGCAAGATGAGTGTTTGCCAAATATGCAACCGGCAGTGACGCGCGGGACCTACCACAATATTGGGCCATGCAGACTTCTTCGTTGCGGCTCTAGCGTCGCACTGAGTCAAGTCGTCTCCGCCATAGCTGCAGCTTTCAGCGGACGATTCCACGTCTATGAATGATTCTGTCGCGGGCAACGAGCCTGTCCCAACAGTTTCTCTGCCCGTATGTGTGGTGCTGGTAAACTCACTGTCATCTTGAAGCTCACAGTCGCTTTCTGGTGCGGGTGCGGAAGCAAGGCACTCTGGCTCCGGCGGTGGCATCACCCCGTTTCGGGCGGCCACCAGACAGAGGCGGTAATACTCGGCGGCAACAGAACTGTACTTTTGCCGAATAGATAACTGTGTCAATCTTGCAGAACTCTTTTGGCGGTGCGCATGCCTGGGTGAAACACGCGGTGCGAGAGGGGCGATGCCCTTCGCTCTAAAAAACTCGGCAATTTTTGCGTTGCCACCCACACGCATATTTGCCAACTGGGCGTCGGTCCAAGAGTCCATGGTCAACGACTTTACGAATGACTTCACGACACCCAACGATCGGTGCACACCGGAACAGTCGATGCAGACGACGGTTCCGTGGGTGACCGAGGCCCACTTGGGTTTCGGTGTTGAACGGCCACAGTCGGCGCAACCCGAGTTGCCCGGAATGGCGTAGATGTTGTGCAACTGATGGTCCGTCAAGACGTGACGTTCCAACGCCGCCTGCGAAGGCGACTGTGCCATTGCCTCCATTCGTATGGGAATGCTCAAGACTCCATTGTGAGATTCGTTGTCGTGGAAATAAGGTTCTGTTTTCTATTCTCCTTCCCAAGCACTTTCACTTTTGATGTGTCACAGCGAGTCTCACCATTGACACTATGGCGTGGACGTGGTGAGGTGTGCACCACGTATTGCCCCACGTCTTGCACTGTATCCTTACTTAGTGACATGGACAGGTCCGCCATGGGAGTGGGGGCGAGTGAGTGAGCCGGTGCAGTTGTGTGTGCATGTGTGGGTGGTTGGGCCAATTGCCACCAGGAGCTACCTTCAGTGGCCCTCCCTTGCGTAACTGTGCTGCCTCGAGGTGACGTAACTGGCATTACAGTCAAAGTGACCACGTCACAGCCACCATCACCCATCCCATCAACATTAACACCACCACCCAACACCACCGACTGGGTGACTTGCTTACTTGCTTACTTCTCCGACCTCTGCCACACTTCCACTTCCTTCAACACTACGACAACACCGCGACACAACCAGGGAGCGAGCAACCCCAATGCCCGACAACCATCGACCATCGACCATCGACCGTCGACACGAAACACAACAACGCACGGGTGACGTGGTTGTGTGTTGGACAGTCACTTTCACACTGCGGCTGTGGGCTGTGGGCAGAAGTGGTGAGTCAGCGAGCTGGTGTCCCACAGTCACCCACAGTGGGTGACTGTGGGTGGCTGACTGACTGACTGCGAGCTGCTGTTGTTCGTTTTCAGACACTCTGTACGGCGTTGGTGGTGAAGTCAGCACCCAGTCAGCACCCACACTCACCCACGCCCCCACACACCCTCTCTCCCACTCACTCACTCACCACAAGTCACTCGTTCCCACTCAGCACCCATAAATCACTCATCTCTCATCTCACCAGTCAATCAATCAAAAGTGTCTGATGATGACAGCGAAGGCAAAGGCTTTGTGCAAGCGCATTGTAGGGTTATCCAGGAAAGTATGCATACTATCTTAGTGTGCGAAGGCGATGATAAACATTCTTTTGTGTACTGTATCGTAGTATTGAACTGCTGACTTGCGGAATGATATCCCAGTGTGGTCGGCCAGTGGTCAACTTTGACCATACGCTACACTATTCGGTATGTGTTGACCACTCAGCACCCACTAATAGAGTGATCGCCGTGGAACGCAGTGGGTTTGAGTATTGAGTGCAATGGGCAAAACTGTCAAGTCGACCATTCAAGACCCGCGATCAAACTGGAAATGGACCTTTCGTGAGGTAATTCCGCCGTCGTAACGAGTACGTGCACAACGTCGCACAGAGGTCTCATCGGTAGTTATAAAGGTACAGCACCCCTTTTTGAAGGTATTCAGCATTGTGCTGCGGGTAGTAAATGGTACGTGAGAACCTCACCGCCCACCACCGTTAACTGGTTGTTCCGCGTCACCGCCGCGCAAAAACGAACGTCGACGCCGCCTCAACGTCGAAAAACGCACAACTGTGGAAATGGCAAAAAATGGACGCTCTAAAACGTCGAATTTCTGGAATCTCACTTTTTTCGACGTTTTCAATCGATCGTAAGTCTGACCTCGGTCACACCTGGCCACGGAAGGATGTTGCAATTTTTTGAAAAGTGAATGGAAAAATTAACTTGACTCAGTGGGAATGTACGCGAGCGTATCTGCAACAAAGCTAACCGTAGCATGAGAATACGCACATCCTCTATTTATGGGAACCAAGCAATCATTCGATCATTCGTGCAAAGGGAGTGAGTGAGTGAATGAATGAGTGACTGTGAGTGACTGTGAGTGACTGTGAGTGAGTGAGTGATTGTGAGTTGACCGATGATTGGTTGGACTGACAGGGCTGAGACAGTGAGTGAGTGACTGACTGACTGAGAGTGAGTGAGTGGGTG